>Ga0316209_1000057_pt1 | contig 245194 bp, 234 predicted proteins | sample 6monopyrite_MG_FD_204945 | JGI IMG/M metagenome (GOLD analysis project Ga0316209, IMG submission 204945) | Microbial mat bacterial communities from mineral coupon in-situ incubated in ocean water Damariscotta River, Maine, United States -... | ecosystem: Environmental > Aquatic > Marine >... | reverse complement strand
AAATCAACACCTACTCGACTAATATTATTCATTATGGGCTCCTTCTCTTGCCGTTAACTGAAACTCATAATCTCAGTTTGGCACATCGATGCCGATAGGGTGAGGAGGAGTCCATCCCATTGCTTTCCGAATGGACCAAGATTTCTTGACCGTCTGAAAAAGCCCATTTTCCGGCATCGTACAGTGGAAGCAATAAGACGTGATGATACCCCGGCCAGAGCAGAATCAGCGCCCCGGTCGAGCTAATCATTAATGACTACTGCGCGTTTTCCACCATATAGTCGACAGCTGCTTTCAGCTCATCATCACTGCAGTTCATGCAGCTGCCTTTAGGTGTCATTGCAGTGCCGGCAACGCCATTCATCGCTGACTGATAGAGTACGTCTTTGCCCTTGGCAATGCGTGGTTGCCAGGCGGCTTTATCAGCAAATTTTGGCGCGTTGGCAACACCGGTTTTATGGCAGGTGCTGCAGAACTGCTGGTACACCTGTTCGCCAGTGCGTGGGCCCTGTTCTGCTGCCTGTGCAGTGTCAGCCTGTGCCATCGCTGTGCTAACTGTTGTGTCGGTCGTAGTTTCTGCGCTTGCGGTATCTGCCGCAGTTTCGCTGTTATCCTCGGCGGCTTGTGTTGATTGCGCAGCCTTTGATGTGCTCGCAGTATTTTGTGGCTGGCTTGCCTGTTCGGATTCGCAACCGGCGATGAAAAATATGGGTAGAATCAACAGGGCGAGATATTTTTTCATTTGCTTGTCCTTGTTTATGCTTTGATGGATTAATGGTTAGTGATTAACGCTTGCTGACTGAATCAGCAACAGTGTATTACCCTGTGCATACTATGCAAGCCCGGACGGGATTGTTGTGAACAATCGCAAAAAGCCGAGCTAATTTATAAAATCTATAACCAGGACAGAGTTCAGCCGCCTAGTAATGCGGCGGCGGTGATTCGTCTTCTGCGTTGAGTATATTGGCTTCACCGGCGGATTTCAGTTTATTGTCCAGCTGTTTGACCTTATCAGTCAGTGCTGTAATCAGCTGATCCTGCTGATAGAGTATCTTGTCCAGCGAATGAATATGATCTTCCTGATGGGTGAGGCGAATCTGCAGATCAATCAGGGTTTCCTTTAATTCATCAAGCTCGTTGTTCATAGTAGTTCGCTTCGATGATTGACCCATAAGCGGGTTGCGGCAGCCACACTGGCGGGCATGGCAATCAGGTTGATCAGCGGCAGGCTGGTGAGCAACAGAATGCCGCTGCCCAGCCCCAGGGATAAACTGCGTTTAGATAATGCCTGCTGGTTGATTTCCCTGAAAAATTTATTGTGATTGGCCATCGGGTAATCCAGGTATTCCAGCGACAGCATCCAGGCACCGAACACCAGCCATAAAAACGGTGCGGCAAAATTAATGCCGGGAATCAGGCTGAGCACCAGCAGCAGCAACCACCATTTGAAAAAATAAACCAGCTTGCTGATTTCAGAGGCAATGCTGCGTTTAATGATTTCAAACGTCGGGTAGATGCTGCTCTGTTCAATCGCTTTGCCGGTGAGTTGCATTTCAATTTTTTCCGCCAGCAGACTGTTAAAAGGTGCGGCAATTAAATTCGCCAGCAGACTGAAGCTGTAGAAAATTACCAGCAGAATCATAATCGTAAACAGCGGCCATAGCAGCCAGCTGAGCAGGGTTTCCAGCCAGTCGAGCCAGCTGGGAAAATCCGGTATCAGCGCCGCGATCCAGCTGTCGAACTGGCTGAATAAATACCAGCTGGCGCCAGCGAAGAGCAGGATATTAATTGCCAGTGGAATCACCACAAAGCGGCGAATGCCCGGCTGGTTAATCAGGCCGAGTCCGCTGAAAATATGTGCAAAACCGTTGAATAGATTGCCGATCATAAGGCCTTCCAGTTGCAGTTGATTAAAGAACTGCGCTGCATAAATCAGCGCGGCTCAGATGAGGAATGTGTTTGCGTCGCATTATAGCCACGGCGCGCCAGCAGGGCGCTACCATAACATGCTTCAGTGTATTGCGCCGAGCACACGGGCACACCCAGCTGTTGTTCGCGGATGCGGTTCCACGCGCTATTCCGGCTGCCGCCACCTGCGCTGATCACCCGTGTCGGGTAGGATGCGCCCAGCGCCTGTAATTTTTTATAGCCCTGGTGTTCAATTGCCGCCATGCCTTCCAGCAGCCCCTGAAAAAACTGCAGCTGGGACTCGGCTTCCGGTTGCAGTCGTGGTGGCAATTGCGGGTCGTTGATGGGAAAGCGTTCCCCGGCACGGAGCAGCGGGTAGTAGTTCAGCCCGGTGGGTTGTTCCGGTTTGAGCTGTGGGCTGAGTTGATCCAGTTGCTGCTGGCTGAAATACTGGCGCAGCACCGCGCCGCCGCTATTGGATGCACCACCGGCCAGCCAGTGATCCCCCAGCTTATGGCTGTAAATACCGTATTCCGCCGCAGCGACGGGTTTATCCGAGATGACTTTTATCACCAGGGTGCTGCCCAGCGAGGTGACTGCCTCACCCACCTGGCTGGCGCCGGTGGCGATAAACGCGGCAATGCTGTCAGTGGTGCCGCTGATAATCTGGCAGTTGCGGTTGAGCTGATCCTGCGCGAATTCATTTTGCAGCAGGGCGCTACGAACCGGTCCAATCACCGTGCCGGGAGATACCACTCGGGGCAGCCATGAGCGTTGTATGCCCAGCTGGTCCAGCCACACTGGCCATTCAGCCTGTTGCGGGTCATAGCCGGTTTTCAGTGCATTATTGCTGTCGCTGATGGCAAATTCGCCGCTCAGCTGTGCGGCAATCCAGTCGGCCTGGTGTAGCAGGCGGCTGGCGTCCGGGAAAGCCTGTTGCAGATAGATCAGCTTGGCCAGACCGGAACTGGCGCCCTGGGCACCGCTGCCAGCCGGCGCGATCTGCGCAATGCGTTGCGCCTCCGCCTGGCAGGCATTGTGGTTGTACATCAGCGCGGGTGACAGCGGCGTACCCTGTGCATCACAGGCGAGTACGGTGCCGGAGGTGCCATTGACCGAAACGCCCAGCACCTCGGCGGGGTCGATCTGCACAAACAGTTGCCGCAGCACCTGCAGTGTGGCCTGCCACCACAGCTGTGGGTTCTGAGTGATGTTCTGGGTTATTTGCTGAGCCGGTTGCTGTCCGTTGGGTTGTGGCTGGTCACTGATGTTACACTGCGGCTCGGGTAATGACTGGTTGCACTGGTGCAGCAGTCGTTTCTGCTGGTCAATGGCACAGGCGCGCACCCCGGAGGTACCCAGATCAATGCCGATAAACAGGCCGTGCTGGTTGATGTGCCGTTGGCTGACCACGTTGCCTGCTTCAGATCAGGGCAGTGTGACCGGTGTGGGTGGTACCCAGCCGTCCTGGCGGTGTTCCGCCACGACCGTGGTGTAAACGCCGCCGCGCACATTGAATTCGGCGGTGATGCGCATAAAACGCGGGTCGGTCGCATCGACCAGATCGCTCAGTATCTGGTTGGTAATGTCTTCATGGAAAGCCCCCTGTTCGCGGAATGACCACATATACAGTTTAAAGGACTTCAGCTCGACGCACTTTTTATCGGCAATATAGTCGAGGTAAATGGTGGCGAAGTCCGGCTGGCCGGTTTTCGGGCAGATGCAGGTAAACTCCGGGGTGTGAATGCGAATGCTGTAATCGCGCTGCGGGTGGGGGTTGTCGAAGGTTTCAAGTTCTTTTGATGGCCTGGTTGTCATTACAATCTCGTGCCTGCGTGGCGGTTAGGGTTGGGTGGTGTGCAGAAACTTCAGATCAATCTGCAAAATTGGGCGGCATTATAACGTGAAATTGATATACTAGGCGGCTTGATAATCGTAGATTTTTAAATAGATAAAAAGAGCACAGGTCATCAGTGCCATAGAACGGCGTTTTAGCGTTATGACGACGTTATAAACAGAACGTTGCAAAAGGGTTACATAAATAAATGCGTTTAAGCAAAATCAAACTGGCGGGCTTTAAATCTTTCGTAGACCCCACCACCATCGACTTTCCATCCAACCTTAACGGCATCGTGGGCCCCAACGGCTGTGGTAAATCTAATACCATCGACGCGGTGCGCTGGGTGATGGGTGAATCGTCGGCCAAGCATTTGCGTGGTGCTTCCATGGAAGACGTCATATTCAGCGGCTCGTCTTCGCGTAAACCAGTGAGCCAGGCCTCGGTTGAGCTGGTATTCGATAACAGTGCGGGCAAGCTGGAAGGTCCCTATGCCAACTACACGGAAATCTCCGCCAGGCGACTGGTAACCCGCGACGGTCAGTCCAAATACTTTCTCAATGGCACCAGGTGCCGTCGCCGCGACATTGCCGACCTGTTTCTGGGCACCGGTCTGGGGCCACGCAGTTACGCGATTATTGAACAGGGTATGATTTCACGGCTGATTGAAGCCAAGCCGGAAGAGCTGCGGGTGTTTCTGGAAGAAGCCGCCGGCATCTCCAAATACAAGGAACGCCGTCGCGAAACTGAAACCCGTATTCGTCACACCCGGGAAAACCTCGAGCGGCTGGATGACCTGCGTGAAGAAATCGACAAGCAGCTGGCGCACTTGCAGCGTCAGTCGCGTACCGCGGAAAAATACAAGGAACTGAAAATTGAAGAACGCCGTTACAGGGCGGAGCACCTGGCACTGCGCTGGCGCGAGCTGAACGGCGAAATGGAGAACCGTGAACGGGCCATTGAAGAACAGGAAACCCGTTTACAGGAAGTGATTGCCGAACAGCGCTCGGTGGAGTCAGAACTGGAAACCCTGCGTGAACAGCGGGTTGAAGCCAGCGAATCGCTGAATACGATTCAGGCCCGCTACTATGGCCTGGGCTCGGACATCTCGCGCATTGAACAGAACATTCAGCATGAGAAAGAACTGCTGAGCCGCCAGCAGGGTGAACTGAATGACCTGCAGAGCGCACTGCAGGAGATTGAACACTCGCTGCAGACAGACCGCGAGCAGCTGGAAGAAATCGAGCTGGTGCTGGGTGAAGCCGAGCCCAAGCTGGAAATGCAGCGTGAATCGCAGCAGAGCGTCAACGACCAGTTGCACGAAGCCGAGCAGGCGATGCAGGCCTGGCAGCAGGCCTGGGACCAGCATAACCAGCGTGCCGCCGAACCATCCCAGACCGCCCAGGTGGAACGCACCCGCATGGAGCAGCTGGAAAAGAATGTCGAGCAGCTGCGCCAGCGGCTGCAGAAAATCGAGGAAGAAAAGCGCAAGCTGGTCGGCGATGATCTGGAAATTCAGCTGGAGCAGCTGCGTGAACAGAGCCAAACCGCTGAAATGAAAAAAGCCGAACTGCAGGAGCGAGTGTCTGAAGTCATTGAAAAAATCCGTAGCGCACGGGAGCAGTCCACCCGGTTTAACCGCGATGAAGACGAACTACGCCGTCAGCTGCACGACACCCGTGGCCGACTGACTTCGCTGGAAGCGTTGCAACAGGCGGCACTGGGCAAGAAAGAAAACGCGGTATCCGGCTGGCTGGAAAAGCACGGTCTGATGAACGCCAGTCGACTGGCGGAAAATATCGAAGTGCAGGCGGGCTGGGAAAAGGCGGTGGAAACCGTGCTGGGCTCGCACCTTGAAGCCATCTGTGTGGATGGCATGGACAGTGTGGCGCAAATGCTGGGTGATCTGCAGCAGGGGCGTCTCAGCCTGTTTGATACCTCGGTATCACAGGCAGCGGCGGACAGCGCCGACAGTCTGGCGAGTAAAATCAATTCCTCGGTGGCGCTGGGTGGCCTGCTCGATGGCGTGAAAGCGGCGGATGACCTGCCGCAGGCACTGGCGATGCGCCCGTCTCTGGCGGCCCATGAGTCGGTGATTACCGCCGACGGCATCTGGCTGGGTGCGTCCTGGCTGCGGGTGGCCCGCGACAAGGATGAAAAATCCGGCGTGCTGGCCCGTGAGCAGGAAATCAAGGAACTGCAGCAGCAGCTGGAACAGCTGGATATGCAGGCGGAAGAGCTGGAAGTGCGTATTCAGGACAACCGCGCACAGTTGCAGAACCTGGAGCAGCAGCGCGAGCAATGGCAGGCGGAACTCAACCAGACCCACAGCCAGTGTGCACAGATTCAGGGGCAGTTAAGCTCCGGACAGAGCAAGCTGGAGCAGCTGTTAAGCCGTAATCAGAACCTGCAGGAAGAAGCGCAGGAACTGAGTAAAAATATCGAACGCCAGCAGGATGAAATGGAAACCGCGCGGCGCAAGCGCAACGAGGCGATGACCCAGATGGAAGACCTGTCGCGGGAGCGCGAAGAGCTCAGCGGGCAGCGTGAGCATCTGCAGAACCAGTTGCTGGAAGCACGCAGCAAGGCGCAGAATGAGCGTGAGTCGGTGCATGAACTGGCGATCCAGATTGAGTCGCGGCGCACGTTGAAGCGCAATCTGGAACAGAATATCGAACGCATGACCCGCCAGCTGGAACAGCAGCAGCAACGGCGCGAAGAACTGACGCGCAATCTGCAGTCGGTGCAAACCGCGGATAACAAGGCGGAAGAACTGGAAATCCTGCTGGCGGAGCGCCTGCAGGTGGAAGAGCAGCTGGGTGAAGCGCGTCGCGCGGTGGAAGACGTTGAAAACTCGCTGCGCCAGCTGGAACAGCAGCGCAACGAGTTTGAACAGAAATCGCAGATGATCCGCTCCAGCCTGGAACAGGCGCGCTTGAATACCTCTGAAGTGCGCGTGCGCAAACAGACCGTACAGGAACAGTTGCAGGAAACCGATTTCAAAGCAGAAAGCCTGCTGGAAGAGCTGGGTGAACATGCGCGCATCGATGACTGGGCGCGCAAGGTGGAAGAATGCTCGCAGCGGATCGCGCGACTGGGGCCGATTAACCTGGCGGCGATCGACGAATACACGGAACAGAACAAACGCAAGGAGTATCTGGATTCACAGCATAACGATGTGACCGAAGCGCTGGAAACCCTGGAAAAGGCCATCGCCAAGATCGACAAGGAAACCCGTTCCCGCTTCAAGGAAACCTACGAGCATGTGAATACACGTATTCAGGAAATGTTCCCGCGTCTGTTCGGTGGCGGCCAGGCCTACCTGGAAATGACCGGCGATGACCTGCTGGATACCGGCGTGGTGGTGATGGCACGACCACCGGGTAAGCGCATCAGCCATATTCAGCTGATGTCCGGTGGTGAGAAGGCGCTCACCGCAGTGGCGCTGGTGTTTGCCATCTTCGAACTGAACCCGGCACCTTTCTGTATGCTGGACGAGGTGGACGCACCGCTGGATGAAGCCAATGTGGGGCGCTTCTGTAATCTGGTGAAGGCGATGTCGAAAACCGTGCAGTTTATTTTTATCACTCACCACAAGATCACCATGGAAATGGCGGAAAAAATGAACGGTGTTACCATGCGTGAAGCCGGTGTCTCCCGACTGGTGTCGGTGGACGTGGAAGAAGCAGCAAAAATGGTAGAAAGTGCGTAATGGATCAGTTTCGCTGGATATTACTGGGTGCGGCCATAATACTGATTATCGGTATTTATCTGTTCGGTCGCCAACGTAAAAAATCACACAGCCGATTGCCGCTGGATGCCGCCAATCAGGCGCCGTCCTTCAGCGCCGATGACGGTCAGGATGACGCCTGGGTTGACGGTGTTGGTCCGGTGCGGGTGGTGTCGCAGAGCGATCGCGAAATCATCGAACAGTTCCAGCAGGAAATCGCCGAACCGAGCGTGCTGGATCGGGACAACCCGTTTGCTGAGTCGGCGGATGCGGCAGCAGACGAGCTGATGCAGGACGATCACCTGCAGGATGTAGAAATTCCTGACCAGCGTCTGCAGGCAGTGACTGAATCAGCCGATACAGAGTCTGCAATGCATGAAACAGTTTCACAAACTGAACAAAAGCAACAGCTACAGCCAGAGCAGCAGACTGAACAGCCCGTGGATGATGTGATCGCGGTGTTTGTAATGGCCGAAAAGGAACAGCCGCCGATTAAAGGTGAACAGATTCTCAGTGCCAGCTATGCGCTGAATCTGCAGCACGGTGATATGAAAATTTTTCACCGACACAGCGAAACCGATAACAGTATTCTGTTCAGTATGGCCAATGTGTTCGAGCCTGGCTGGTTTGAGCTGGAGCAGATGAATCAGCTGGAAACCCGTGGCATTACCTTTTTTATGCAGGTGAATCGACTCGATGAACCGGCCGATGTGCTGGATGAAATGCTGATCTGTGCGCATCGCATGTCAACCATGCTGGATGCCAGTCTGTGCAATGCACATCGTCAGCCGCTGGACGAAACCTGCACCCGCCAGTTGCGTGAGAAAGTTCAGGCACTGATCGAGCTTAAGGCGCAAACCGCCTGAGCGGATTGCAGCGGTGGTTTTTAGATGCCGTTGATGCAGTGCCAGCTGGTTTCTGAAATAACATACCCGTCAATAAACAAGTTTCCGTAAATTTCATGTCGAATACATTACAGGCTGAACAACAGATTGCCCGGCTGCGTGAGCAGCTGAATCACCACAGTGTGCAGTATTATGTGCTGGACGATCCGGAAATTCCCGATGCGGAATACGATCGCCTGTACCGCGAACTGCAGTCACTGGAACAGCAGTTCCCTGATCTGATCACTCCCGATTCCCCCACCCAGCGGGTGGGTGATAAGCCGCTGGAGAGTTTTGCGCAGGTCAGACACGAGCTGCCGATGCTGTCGCTGGACAATGTGTTTAATGAAGACGAGTTAATCGATTTCAATAAACGTATCCAGCAACGGCTGGAACGGGATGACGAGATTATCTATGCCGCCGAACCCAAACTGGATGGTCTGGCAGTGAGTCTGTTATATGAAAACGGTTTACTGGTGCGTGCCGGCACCCGTGGCGATGGCACTACCGGTGAAGACATCACGCAGAATGTACGCACCATTCATGCAGTGCCCTTAAAACTCAGTGGCGACGACATTCCCTCATTACTGGAAGTGCGCGGTGAGGTTTTTATGCCCAAGGCGGGGTTTGAAAAACTCAATCAGCGTGCGCGTGAGCAGGGTGAAAAAGTGTTTGTTAATCCGCGCAATGCGGCGGCAGGTTCATTACGTCAGCTTGATCCGCGCATCACTGCGCAGCGACCCTTGTCGATGTACTGTTATTCGCTCGGCAGGGTGGAGGCGGGCCTGCCCCACGCTACCCACAGTGCAATGCTCAATCAGTTACAACGCTGGAGTTTGCCGGTATGTGCAGAACGACAAACTGTAAACGGTGTGCAGGGCTGTCTGGATTATTATCAGCTGATGGCGGAGCGGCGTGCACAGCTGCCCTATGAAATTGATGGTATTGTCTACAAGGTAGATTCACTGCGCCTGCAAAAAGAACTGGGCTTTGTCGCCAGGGCACCGCGCTGGGCGATTGCGCACAAGTTTCCGGCACAGGAAGAAATCACCCGGGTGAACGAGATTAGCTTTCAGGTAGGACGCACCGGCGCACTGACGCCGGTGGCGCGACTGGAACCGGTGTTTGTCGGCGGCGTCACTGTGAGCAATGCCACCCTGCACAATATGGATGAAGTGAAACGCAAGGATGTGCGAGTGGGGGATCAGGTGATCATTCGCCGTGCCGGTGATGTGATTCCCGAAGTAGTGAAGGTAATACCTGGCAGTCGACAGCCGGATGCTCGCCTGATCGAATTACCCGCGCAATGCCCGGTATGTGATTCCGATGTGGAACAGCTGGAAGGTGAAGCGGTGGCACGATGCAGTGGCGGCCTGTTCTGCGCCGCGCAACGCAAGGAATCAATCAAGCACTTTGCTTCACGCAAGGCGATGGATATAGATGGCCTGGGTGACAAGCTGGTGGAGCAGCTGGTGGATGCCGGTCTGATTGAACATGTGGATGATCTTTATGCGCTGACGGTTGAGCAAATCGCCTCGCTGGAGCGCATGGGGAAAAAGTCTGCCGTCAATCTGCTGCAAGCACTGGAAAAATCTAAACACACTACGCTGGCACGATTTATTTATGCGCTGGGCATACGTGAAGTGGGCGAGGCCACCGCGCAGACACTGGCGCAGCACTTCGGTGATTTGCAGAAGATTGAACAGGCAGACGAAGACGCATTGCAACAGGTTGAGGATGTGGGGCCGGTGGTGGCCTCGCATATCGTGCGCTTTTTTAAACAGCCGCATAACCTGCAGGTGATCGATGCATTGCTGCAGGCCGGTATTTACTGGGACGAGGTGGACGTCACACCACCACAGCAACAAACCCTGCAGGGACAAACTTTTGTACTCACCGGTACACTGAACGAGATGAGCCGCGATGAAGCCAAAAAAGCACTGCAGGCCAGAGGCGCGAAAGTCACCGGTAGCGTATCGAAAAAAACCAGCTATGTGGTAGTCGGTGACAGCCCTGGTTCCAAAGCGGCAAAAGCCGAACAGCTTGGCGTGGACATTCTGGATGAAGCCGGGCTGCTGAAGTTGCTTGATTAAGTCCCTGCTGATAGCTGCAATTACTTAATTTAGCGGTGTGGTGCGCTGTTTTCTGTTCATACCATCCCGGTAGCAAACGCTCTAAGGAACCTCTGAAAAACTCAGAGGTACCGCGGCACAAGGATGTGTCGCCATTTTCAATAACTGGTAAGTTATTGAAAATGAAAAACAAATCAAAATCGCATTTTGATTTGTTTTTGCTCTGATAATTCATGGATGAATTATTCAGAGCTTCCATATGTATCTTTATTTAAGGCGCTTCTGTTTGCTGCTTACAAACTGTAACGTAAATCACGCAGACTGAAACCGGGCACGTTCTGCTTCAGCCCTTTCGACAGGCCGATCACCTTAAAGCGCTCGCCCATTTCACCGGGCAGGCTCAGGGTTTTCATCTGCTGTGATAATTGCAGCTGTTCGATTTCGCCTGCACTGTCAGTTTCCTGCATGACCTCGGTCAGCCCGCAGTCGAGCAGAAAATTACCCTGCGAGGTAAAGCCGTCCACATCCAGCCCGGCTTGCAGTGCGGCTTCGGCCACCGCGGTAAAATCGACAAACGCGGTGAGATCCTGCAGGCCGGGATACCACAGCGGCGCATCCAGTGCACGGTGTCGATAATAACCGATAAAGGTCCCCATATGCCGCTCTGCTGAATAATATTCACTGCGGGTGTAACCGTAATCGATCAGGTAGATCGCACCCTGCTCAATACTTTCGGCAACTGATTTGAGCCAGGGCGCAATCGTCTGATTGATTTCACTGTGGTATTCAACGCCCGGCACGGTTTCAATCTGCAGCGCCTCGACCTGTTGTTGCAATGACTCATCGGCGAGTCGTGATTGCATTTGCAGCTCATGCTGACCTTCAGGTCCATCCTCAAGCTGATGTAAACTCACACCCAGCTCATACACCTTGCCATCTTTTATAGAAAAGCGCGTCACCGGCATCGCATCCAGTACTTCATTGGCAATTACAATCAGTTTCTGCGCAGTGTCTGGCAGCTGATCCAGCCAGTGCACGCAGTGCAGTAACTCCGGCACCTGCAGTTGCAGGGTATGCTGTTGTCTCTGTCGCAGCTCGGCACTGAGTTCGACAATCAGGTAGCGTTCCGGCAGCTGCCCCATGTTATTTAACTCGGCCAGCAGGTCTGCCGCCAGTTGGCCCGAGCCTGCACCGAACTCCAGCAGGCTGGCGGCGGGTATATCGCCAAGCAATTGCGCCAGCGGGCGTGCCAGGGTGCGCGCAAACAACGAACCGATTTCCGCTGAGGTGATAAAGTCACCGGCCTCGCCGAACTTGTGCAGGCCGGCGCTGTAGTAACCCAGCCCCGGTGCGTACAATGCCAGCTGCATGTAATCGGCAAAGCAGATCCAGCCACCCGCCTGCTCGATTCGCTCGGCGATCAGCGCACTCAGTTTTTCACTGTGCTGCTTTTCAATGTCGGTGGGTTGCGGTAGATTGACGCTTTGCATGCAGATATTTTTCAGCTTTTGTAATTACTGGGCTTTTATAGTTATTTGTACTTTTTTGATTATTGAGCTTTTCTGATTCACTTTCTATTGATTCGACATTCTATGACACAACACCCGCAGAACCAAAGCCAGAATCCGGGCCAGAATCCGGGCCAGAACCAGGGCAGCGAAACAAAAGTCGCACTGATCACCGGCGCCGCAGCGCGCATTGGTGCCGAGATATGCCGCACCCTGCACGCTGCAGGTATGAACGTGGTGATTCATTATCGCAACTCGTCTGAGCAGGCAACTGAACTGTGCGATGCACTCAATCAGCAGCGCGCCGATTCTGCGGCGATGCTGCAGGCGGATTTACTCGACACCGCCTCACTGCCGCAACTGGTGAATCAGGCCGCCGCCATCTGGGGACGACTCGATGCACTGGTGAATAACGCCTCCAGCTTTTACCCGACGCCGGTGGGCGAGATTACCGAGGCGCACTGGGATGACCTGATGGGCAGCAATCTGAAGGCGCCGATTTTTCTGTCGCAGGCAGCAACGCCCTATCTGCAACAGAGCCACGGCTGTATTATCAATATCGTCGATGTACACGCCTTCCGTCCGATGAAAGCACACCCGGTGTATTGCGCCGCCAAGGCGGGGCTGGCGATGCTGACCCAGTCACTGGCCAGGGAACTTGGCCCGGAGATACGTGTAAACGGAGTTGCCCCCGGCGCCATTATGTGGCCGGAGAGCGAACTGGCGCCGGAGGTTCAGACATCCATCCTTGAACGCACCGCACTAAAACGCCAGGGTGGGCCAGAAGACATTGCCAGAACGGTGCGCTTTCTGGTGCTGGAAGGTGACTACATCACCGGCCAGGTGATACCGGTGTGCGGCGGGCGCAGCATCAATATTTAAAGCGGTTCAGCCAGGTCAGGATGGTGAGGAAAAATCAAAGGCAATCGGCTGCAGCACTTCTTTTGTTTTATCAAACGCCTGCCACAGCTCGGTGTAACTTTTATGATTCAGCGGATGGCGCAGCTCACCGGCAATTTCCGCCAGTGGCCAGAGCACAAACGCACGTTTGAGTATTTCATCCCGCGGCAGTTCCAGCTTACCATCCTTAAGCACCAGGTCATCATACAGCAGCAGGTCCAGATCAAGGGTTCGCGAGGAAAAACGCGGGCCACTGCGGTCACGGCCGTGGGCATCCTCTATTCCGCGCAAAGCCTGGTACACGCTGTGCACGTCTTCATCGGTTTGCAGGCCAATCACCATATTGTAAAAGTCCTCACCCTCAAAGCCCACCGCCTCGCTGCGGTACACCGAGGACAGCTGCAGCTCGCCAAAGCGTTGCCGCAGCGCAGCAACACCGGCGCGGGTGAGTACTTCGCGATCGATATTGCTGCCCAGGCTGATGTAGACCGCTGCCATATCAGGCCTTGCTGCGCTCGATAATCACGCCCACATCCTGCGAGCCGGTGACCGCGCCGGGTTTGCTCAGGCGCAACTTCAGCCAGGGCACGTCAAACTCATTCAACACGATCTGCGCACAGTTTTCCGCCAGTGCCTCCACCAGCTGGAATTCGGAGCCGCCGACAAACTCGATCAGCCGCTTGGCCACCGATTTATAATCCAGCGTATCGTCAATGTGGTCGGTTTCACCGGCGCGACGGATGTCAGTGCCCATTTCCAGGTCCAGGCTCACGGTCTGGCGGATCTCCCTTTCCCAGTCATAAATGCCAATCACGGTCTCAATGCGCAGGTCGCGTATGTATACAATATCCATAGTTTCTTTGAATTCTTCTGTTAATGCTCGGAGGGGAAAGCTGTAAATTGTTGATTTTCAGTAACTTAAACAGATATTATCTGCCGTTCTTATCTGCTAGAATGCGCGCTCACTATACCGCGAAGTGCGTAGCGCTGCCAATCTTCCCGACGCGCTATGCTGTCCGGAGCGCAATGTTTAACGGAAATTTCACTTCAGCCCGTCAGAATTACTTGTTTAGCCCGGATGAATCCGGTATGATCACGCCCCTTCGTATTTTCAGAGTTTGTTCGCTAGAAATCGGCAACAGGCTCCATTATTTGAGATTTTTGACTGGAGTCATCCATGGCTAGAGTATGTCAGGTCACCGGTAAGAAGCCGATGGCAGGTAACAATGTATCACACGCGCATAACAAGACGCGTCGTCGTTTTTTGCCTAATCTGCACAACCACCGTTTCTGGGTGGAGAGCGAAAAGCGTTTTATTAAACTGCGTGTTTCTGCATCTGGCATGCGTGTTATCGACAAGAAAGGCATCGATAGCGTACTGACTGAAATGCGTGCCCGTGGCGAAAAGGTTTAAGGAACAGAATCATGCGTGAAAAAATCAGACTCGTTTCATCTGCCGGTACAGGTCATTTCTATACCACAGACAAGAACAAGAAAAACATGCCTGAGAAAATGGAGATCAAAAAGTTTGATCCCACTATTCGCAAGTATGTGATGTATAAAGAAGCCAAAATCAAGTAAGGCTTTTCTGTATGTAGAAAAAACCCGCACAGTCTGCGGGTTTTTTTGTGTCAGCATTTTGTAACTATAGTGCCTGCAAAGCTTGAGGGTGAACATAACAAACGTCACCTGTGCAGGCGGCAAGACACTTCAAGTTGAGTGACTCGCCAATATAAATTTCAAGGAAATGATAAATCATGGCTGAAATTCTAGTGGCTCGACAACCGGTATACACGCGGGATCTCGACGTCTATGCCTATGAGCTCAGTCCACAGACAGAACAGTCGAACACCCGGCCCCCTTCCGACCAGGCCACCTCGCAACTGATTATCAACGCCTTTATGGACATTGGCATTGAACGGCTGGCCGGTAAAAGCCTCGCCCTGATCAGCCTGTCGGAACATTTTTTAAAAAGTGATTATGTACTCCCCCTGCCCGTTGCCCAGGTGATTCTGAAAATACCGGCGCAACTGCAAATCAGCGATGAAATACTGGCAGGCATTCTGCGCCTGCACAAGCAGGGCTATAAACTGGCACTGGAAAATTATTTACAGCACCCGACATTGCAGCCGCTGGCGAAACTGGCGGACATTATTATAATGAATATCGATGAGCTGCAAGCCGCACAGATCAAGCAGCATCTGGCCACATTGAAAAAGCAGCACCCGCTGGTGCTCGCCGATCACGTCAACAGCCACGAACAATACGAAAACTGCCACCGCCTGGGCGCGGATTATATTCAGGGTTATTTTCTCAACCGACCCCGCATTGTGCGCGGCGAGTCGCTGAGCGCCAGCCAGATGAATGTGATTAACCTGCTGTCCACCCTGCACAACCCGGATACTGACACCACAAGCGTGGTGGACATTATCAGCCAGGATGTGGCGCTGAGTTACAAATTGCTGCAGTTAATGAACACGCCGCTATTTCGCCGTTCCAGCAAAATCGAATCGATTCAGCACGCAACTGTAATGATGGGACGCAAACAGCTCACCAGCTGGGCTTCCATGCTGGCGTTGAGTGAGATGGATAACAAGCCTCGCGAACAGCTGCGCATCTCGATGATACGCGCGCGCAGTTGCGAGCTACTGGCGGAGCGCGCCGGGTTGAGCAACCCGGATGTATTCTTCACCGTGGGCATGCTGTCTTCACTGGATCTGTTAATGGACAAAAGCCTGAGTGAACTGATCAAGCCACTGCCACTGGCAGACAATGTCGGCCATGCACTGCTGCATCGTCAGGGTGAAGCGGGGCAAGCACTGAATTGTGTGCTGGCGCAGGAGGAAGGTGACTGGGTCAATATTCGCTTTGCCGAGCTGCCTGCCGGCACCCTGTCGGATATTAATATCGAAGCAATCAACTGGGCGGAGGATGTTCTGAACAGCATGTAGAGGCTGTTCAGAACTTCACCTTCGTTAACGGCTAATTACTATTGTTCTGGCTTAACCAGCGGTCAACACGGTCTATCAACGCGGCATTGTGCCCCACAAAGAAGTGATCGGCGGCAGGCACAACCTGCTGGCTGCCGCTATTTTTTTCTACCGCCTGTTTACGCCCGGGTGCGGATTCCAGCACATACTCCAGGTCTTTTTCGCCGTACAGATCCAGTACCGGCAGTTTGATTTTCTGCAGCGCCTTCAGTGTATCCATACGCGGGTCTTCACGTGGCCCCGGCATACCCACTGCGACAAATGACTTCACCTTTGCCTCGGGATGGGTGGACAGGTAATAGGCAGACATCGCCGAACCCAGGCTATGAGCCACGATGCTGATATTGTTGATACCCTTGTCCTGCAGGTTTTTAATCGCTGCATCCAGGCGCGGTGCCACTTCATCAAACAAGGGCGCATACTCGTGGTATTCGGCTTCGTTATGCAGCACCGGCATCTGGATTGACAGGGTTGCCCAGCCTTTTTGCGCCAGGCCGGTACGCAGTGGATGCACCACATCCTGCCAGTTGGGGTGTACGCCGGAGCCATGCACCACAATCACTCCGCCGCGCACATCATCCTGCGCCGACTCGGTGTAAATGGCCAGAGCTTCGTGATCACCCACATCCAGCCACTCGGCTTCGCCTTCAATCAGAAAATCGACAATCTGATCGGCCCAGCGTTGTTCTTTCTCCAGGTCTGAAGCCTGCAGCGCAAACGGCAGGAGCATCAAGCCTAACAGCATACTGACTACTGGTTTTTTCATAGCATTTCTCTCTTTGGTATTAGCGTGGTTAGAGCGCAATTAAAGCACAGACATCCGCGCGCATGAAGCAATCATTGCAGGTGAAAATTCACTGTCCAGACAGCCGCAAAACCGTCAGATTCGCTGCAATAACAGATTGCCACAGGGGTCGACCCGGCATTGCCAGTGCTCTGCCAGCAGGGTGGTGGAAACTGCTTCAATAATCAGCGCCGGGCCCACAATTTTCTGGCCGGCCAGCAGTTGCTCGCGCTGATACAGCGGAAGCAGGCGCTCGAAACCAGCGCACTCGACCCATGCAGGTTCAATTGATTCGGGTGACTCTGATGATCTGGATGACCCGGGCAGTTCGAGCGGGTCGATGCGCGGCAGCACAAACGGTGGCGCTTCACCCTGCAGACGCAGACGCAGATTCACCAGCTCCACCGGCAGATCCAGCGCATGCCCGTAGGTGCGCTGATGCAGGTCGTGAAAGGCCTGCTGCAACTCGGCCAGCGGCATCCACGGCAGGTTGAGATTGAAACTCTGCCCCTGATAACGTAAGTCCAGCGAACGACTGATCTGCGCTGGCACGTTCAGTTCACGCTGCATATCCGCCATGCCCTGTTGTTGCATCTGCTCGAACAGCGACTCCAGCTGCACCTCGTCCAGCTGCTGCAGTGGCTGTAACAATGAATGGGACAGCTCCCGTGACGGCTGCGCCACCAGCATGCCCAGTGCAGAGAGCACACCGCCACAGGTCGGCACCAGCGCCTGACGCATGCCCATCGCATCCGCCAGTGCACACACATGCAGACCGCCCGCGCCACCGAAGCAGACGAGCACAAAGTCCTGCGGATCATGCCCGCGTTCCAGTGAAATTTTGCGCAGCGCACGCACCATGTGCTCATTGGCAATGCGGATCACCCCCAGCGCAGCCTCTTCCATCGACAGATCCAGCGACTCTGCCAGTGGCTGCATCGCAGCTCTCGCCGCCGCCAGATCCAGCTGCATACTGGAAGACTTGAAACCATCGACGCGCAGACGCCCCAGCAACAGATTGGCATCGGTGACTGTGGTCTGCTGCCCGCCCTTGCCATAACAGGCCGGGCCGGGATCGGCACCGGCAGACTGCGGCCCCACATTGAGCAGCCCGCCGGCATCCACCGTGGCAATCGAACCACCACCGGCGCCGATGGTGTGCATCTCCACCATGGGCACCGCCACCGGGTAACCGGCGATGCTGGCCTCCGAGGTCAGACGAATATCACCGTCGATCAGTGCCACATCGGTGGAGGTGCCACCCATATCAAAACTCAGTAGACGACTGTGCCCAGCCAGTTGCGCGACCTGCTGCGCACCTTTCAGACCACCCGCCGGGCCGGACAACAACAGGTGTACGCCATGTTCTGCCGCCTGCGCCGCATTGATGCTACCGGCTGAGCTTTGCAGTATCGACAGGCTGGCAAGGCCCTGCGAGGCCGCCTCCGCTGGTGACGCTTGAGGTGAACCGCCCTCGGCATTGAGTGCGTTTTCAAGACGCGTCAGGTAGCCCTGCATCAATGGCCCCACGTAGGCATTCAGTGCAGTGGCCATGCCCCGTTCATATTCCCTGTACTCCGCCAGCACCTGCGACGATATACAGACAAAGCCCTGCCACTGTGCATCCTTCTGCAGCGCCTGTTTCAGCACCAGCTCCTGACGCGCATCAAGAAATGAAAACAGCAGATTAATCGCCACCGCATCCGCGTTTAACTCACGCACCTGCTGGCACAGCTGGTCAATATCCTCCTCGCTTAACGCCTGCAGTAATTCCCCCTGCGCACTGAGGCGGGTATTCACTTCCAGACAATGGCTTCGAGGAATCAAGGGAGGACGGGGACGCGGCATCAGGTTATACAGCTCACTGCGTGCCTGACGACCAATGCTCAACACATCGGCAAAGCCGCGATTGGTGACATACACCGTGTTGACCCCTTTGCCTTCCAGCACCGCATTGGTGGCCACGGTGGAACCATGCACCAGATGCAGGCCGCGCACGTCCAGCTGCAGTTCTTCAATACCCTGCAGTATTGCCTGCTCCGGTGCCCGGGGCGTTGACAGCACCTTGTGTATGCGCAGCTGCTTGCCGTCATAATAAACAAAGTCGGTAAAGGTGCCGCCGGTATCCACGCCAAGCCAGTGTGTTGCCATCAGTCAACCACCGGCACAGGCAAAGCGTAGCCAGGTTGTTTAACGCGCATTGAGTTCCCGGCCTCTGTTTGCAACCCGTTATCTGCGATCAATCTACATATTTTCATTATCTGTATTTTCAGCATGCACTTGTTTTGCGCATCATACCGAAGCCGCTGCCTGATGAGAAAGTTTTAATCCGCCAGCATACGGTGATGCTTGTATGCTGGTCATTTCCTGATAGTATTTTGCCCCATGTCCAGCACACTGATTGATGCCCAGCACCTGCACCGCTATTACGCCGATACCCATGCGGTGAATGATGTCTGTATTGAATTACATCAGGGCGACATTCTCGGACTGCTCGGCCCCAACGGCGCTGGCAAAACCAGCTGCATGCAGATGCTCTGCGGCAGCCTGGCACCCAGCAGCGGGCAGATCACCATCAAGCAGTTTGATCTGCTCGAACAACCGGCGCAGGCCAAACGTCATATCGGTTATCTGCCCGACAAGCCACCGCTCTACCATGAGCTGACGGTTGATGAATACCTCGACTATGTGGCGCGGCTGCACAGGGTTAGCAAGGCATCCATTGCTGCGCAGCGCAATAAAAGCAAACAGCAATGCGGTTTAAGCCAGCACGGTAAACGCCTGATCGGTCATTTATCCAAGGGTTATCAACAACGTCTGGGCATCGCACAGGCGATTATTCATCAGCCGGACATTATTATTCTTGATGAACCGACGGTGGGCCTGGACCCGATTCAGATTCGTGAAATACGCGAGCTGATCGGCGAGCTGGGCGCACGACACGGCATTATTTTATCCACCCACATTCTGCCGGAAGTGCAGGCTGTGTGTAACCGGGTGCAGATGATTCATCAGGGGCGCAGCCTGTTCAATAAAAGCATGCAGCAACTCACACAGAGCAACCGCGTGTTATTACAACTTGAGCAGGCAGTCGATGCGGCACAGCTACAGAAGATCCCTGGCGTCGATTCGGCTCAGGTGCTCAGCCAGCAACAGTACCTGCTGGAGGGCGCGCAACTGCAGGCATCGCTGGCCGAGATCAGCCGTTACTGCGTTGAAAAAAACTGGGGCCTGCTACAGATTCAGTTACAGGAAAATAATCTGGAACAGATTTTTATCGGCCTGAGCAGTGGTGACGCCGCCAGCCTCGACGAGGATGCTGCATGATCTGGGCGATTGCTCAACGCGAACTGCGCAGCCTGTTTTTCTCGCCACTGGCCTGGGTGATTCTGGCGGTGGTGCAGATTTTACTCGCGTGGAAATTTCTCAGCCTGATCGAACTGTTTTACCAGCTGCAACCGGAACTGATTAAAATCAGTAATGCACCGGGTGTGACGGATCTGGTTGTCGCGCCACTGTTTGATTTTTCAAAAATTCTGCTGCTGATGATAGCGCCGCTGATTACCATGCGACTGATCAGCGAAGAAAAACAGAACGGCACATTGCCACTGCTGTTTTCCTCGCCACTGTCGATGACGCAGATTGTGCTCGGCAAATACCTGGGCGCACTGCTGTTTTTCAGTTTGCTGATTGTACTGACCAGCTTAATGCCGTTATCACTGCTGCTGGGCACGGAACTGGATATAGGGAAATTCGCCGCTGCCCTGCTGGGTCAGTTTTTAACCATTTCCGCCTTTATCGCGCTGGGACTGTATCTGTCCTGCCTCAGTCAGCAACCAATCACCGCGGCGGTGGTCACCTATGGCCTGCTGATTATGCTGTGGATTATCAATATCGCCGGCAATACGGAAGCCGGGCAGACCAATTTTTTCAATTATATATCGATGAACCAGCACAGCCTGCAAATGCTGCGCGGCATTGTGCACACATCCGACATCGCCTATTTTGTTCTGTTCAGCCTGCTGTTTATTGTGCTGAGCATCCGTCAACTTGATGCACAACGGTTACAGCACTGATGCAGGTTTCCCGTTACAGTCGCCTTAACTTACGCATCCAGCACCTGATTTTTATCCTGCTGTTCGTCAGCTGCATTGGTGTTGCCGGCTGGCTCAGTATCAAATATGACATCCGCAGCGACTGGACCAAAGGCGCGCGGCACTCACTCAGTGAGCAGAGTCTGCAATTACTCGAGCAATTGCCCGATGCAATTGTGCTGCGTCATTACCAGAGCAATGACCCACAACTGAACCATGCGGTAGATGAAATTCTCAGCCGTTACCAGCAGCACAAAGAAAACTTTCATTACCAGTTGATCAATGCGGATATTCATATCGAGCAGGCACGCAAGGATGGCATCGAGCGTTATGGCCAGAGCGTTATCGAATACCACGACCGTAAGGAACGGATCAATAAACTCAATGAACAGAATCTGGGCAATGCGCTGTTGCGCCTGCAACGCGACACCCGGCCGCAGTTGCTGTTTGTCAGCAATCACGGCGAACGCAGTCCGGCAGATACCTCAGACAGAGGCTATAGCCAGCTGGCACAACAACTGACTCAGCAGGGTTTCGCCATTCGACCGATCAACCTGCTACAGGACGAACTGGCAGATTTTGATTCACAGCATAATCCGCTATTGATACTGGGCACACTGCAACAACCCTTACTGCAAACCGAACAGCAAAAACTGCTGGCGTATATTCAAGCTGGCGGCAATTTACTCTGGCTACAGGACCCGCAACTGGATCCGTCACAGACAGCGTTGAGTGATGCATTACAACTTGAATTTATTGATGGGGTTGTGGTGGATAACAACCAGGAAATTCATCGCATGTTACAGCTGGAACATGCGGCGATCATTCCGATACTGGAATACCGGGTGCACCCGATCACAGAAAAGATGCAGTATTACACCCTGTTCACCCTGGCCAGTGCATTGCGCAGCACCGCAGAACCTGCAAGCGGATATACCGATACCGAGCCGGCTGAAAATCCCTGGCTGGCCACCGAACTTCTGATTACCTCGAATAACAGCTGGTCCGAGCAGGGTGATTATACCCAGCAGGCCAGCTTCGATGCACTCACCGACATTCGCGGCCCATTGAGCATTGGCATTGCACAGCAGCGACAGCTGACACTCAACGGCCGTTCACTTGCACAACGCGCGGTGATTATTGGCGACAGTGATTTTCTCAGCAACCAGCAACTGGGGCATGGCGCCAACCTGGACTTTATTTTAAAAAGCCTGAACTGGCTGACACAAAATGAACAGTTGCTGCATATCAGCCCGAAGAATGCACCGGATCTGCAACTCGACCTGTCGGCCACCAGCGCATCGGTGCTGGGCATCTTGTTTTTAATCGGCCTGCCTGTACTGCTGTTATCTGCCGGCGCGTTAATCTGGTATCGTCGGCGTAAGGCCTGATCCAGCCATGGCTATCAATTCTCGCAGTCTCATTAATATTTTTTTGCTACTACTGCTGCTTGCAGTGTATGTGATTTTTTCTGCCGAAGATAACACACAGACACCGGTTGAGCGCATGAGTCAACTGCAACTCGATGAGATAAACCTGATTCGCATCCCGCGTGATGATAACAACGACATTGTGATTGAAAAAATCAGCGATGCCTCGGGCAATGAAAGCTGGCAGATGCAGCAACCCTATGCGATTAAAGCCCACGCTTTTCGTGTTAACACTCTGCTGAAACTGAGCCAGCTGCCGGTTGAACAATCCTGGCCTGTTGATCAATTGAATCTGGCGAATTATGGCCTGCAACCACCCCGTGCGCGTATCCAGTTTAATCAGCAGGAAATTGCCTTTGGCAAAACCAGCCCGCTAAATAATAAACGCTACCTGCTGCATAACAACACAATCAGCCTGCACGCCGATGAGACCTACCCGCTGGTCAGCGCGCAACCCGCCAGCCTGGTTGACCTGTATCTGCTGCAACAGAGAGAACCGCTTGAAATTAGCAGCCCTCAATTACAGCTCTACCAGAATGACGCAGGCCACTGGCAGAGCAATAAAAAGCTGACGGCAGATCAGATTCAGACCATTCTGCAAAACTGGAAGGGCGCCCAGGCATTTGCGGTACACACCTACATGCCACGCAAGCAACTTGGCAAAATAACAATACAGCTGGCGCAGCAGACGATTGAATTCGAAATCACCGATGATAATCCCTGGCTGATACTGGCACGGCCCGAACTGGGCATTGAATATCATCTGGATGCGGCGTTGAAAAATCGTCTGCTTGGAATACCCGATGCCTGAACTACCGGAAGTTGAAACTTCTCGCCGTGGCATCGAGCCACACATTCTAAATAAAAAAGTCACTGATGTGATTATTCGGCAAAAACAGCTGCGCTGGCCAATTCCAGCCCGCTTGAAAAGCCAGCTCACAGGACAGCGTATTCGCCAGCTTGAGCGCCGTGGAAAATATATTTTACTGCATACGGATGCAGGTACCGCCATCCTGCACCTTGGCATGTCCGGCAGCCTGCGCATTTTGCCAGTGAGTACACCGGCAGAAAAACATGACCATGTCGATATTGTGTTCGGCAGAACCGTATTACGACTACGGGATCCACGACGCTTCGGTGCATTATTATGGACCAGCACCGATCCATTTCAGCACAAGCTGTTAAGTAAACTCGGACCTGAACCACTGAATGACGAGTTTAATGCGCAGCAGCTGTATCAACTGAGTCGCAACCGCAAGGTGGCAATTAAAACCCTGATTATGAACAGTCAGGTGGTGGTGGGTGTGGGTAATATTTATGCCAGTGAGTCACTGTTTGCAGCCGGCATCAGCCCGTTACGTCGCGCCGATCGCATTTCGCTGCCACGCTATCAACGTCTGGTTGATGCCATCAAGGACATACTGCAACGAGCTATTGCACAGGGCGGCACCACGCTGCGTGACTTTACCCAGCAGGATGGCAAGCCGGGCTACTTTCAGCAAACCCTTAATGTGTATGGCCGTGGACATCAGCCCTGCCCTCACTGCGCTGCGGCAATTAAACAGATCACCCAGGCACAACGCTCAACGTTTTATTGCCCACACTGTCAGAAATGAATAACGCCATGCGCATAGCGATATGATTGTGACTTGTAATTGTCGTGTTTTGTTTTAGGATTATCCTCAAATTGATTTTATGAGCACAAGATGAAAAAACCAAAACGTAAAAAAAAGCTCGATATCGGACAACTGATTGGTGCGGGCGTCTTTATTTTACTATTCGTCGCGCTGGTTCTGCTGGGCGTGTTTTATGACTCCAATGTTGAATTCACCAGTACATTTTTTGAAGATGTCTCCGATGCTATCAAATGGAATCGTTAGACACTGGCAAATGCAAACTTGATTTACTGCAGGCCGATATTACCCAACGCCCGGTAGAGGCTATTGTTAATGCCGCCAATAACAGCCTGCTGGGTGGCGGCGGTGTTGATGGTGCCATTCACCGTGCAGCGGGCCCCGAGTTACTGCAAGCCTGTCGCAAACTCGGTGGCTGCCCCACAGGTGAGGCCAGAATCACGCCGGGCTTCCAGCTAGCCGCCCAATATATTATTCATACCGTCGGCCCGATCTGGCACGGTGGCGAGCAGGGTGAAGCCGAATTGCTTGCCAGCTGTTATCGCAATAGTCTGGCGCTGGCCGAACAGTATCAGCTAACCAGCCTTGCCTTCCCTGCCATCAGTTGCGGGGTGTATGGCTATCCGCCGGCGCAGGCCACGGATATCGCACTACAGCAAATCCAGCAGTTTATGCCCCACAATCAATACCTTGAACAGATTGAGCTGATTGCATTCAGTGAAGATATGCTGCAGGTTTTTCAGCGCACATTGCAGGCGCGTGTTTAGCTGACGCTAAAGTCGTTAGTCGTTAGTCTGATGTCGTTAGTCAAAAGCAAAGACCAATGACCAACGACTAATGACGGCGTCCTGCTTATTAAGTCCGCAAATTAACGCTAATAAACGCAAGTTTAAGACTGGGCAGGTAGCAGGGCGGCACTAAGCGCAGTGGATCCACCATTTAACCGGTGTCATTGGTTCATAGTCTTTTGACTAAAGACATCTGACTCACGACTAAAGACTGCCCTCCTGCCTCTCGCGGAATACCGTACATTCTGTACATCTTTGCTGCCGACTCCTGCTTATTAAGTCCGCTAATGAACGCTAATAAACGCAAATCTATGTTTTTTGTGACACAGTATCGTAGGCCGGGGTGACGACAGGAACCCCCAACAGACTCGCTATTCACTGTTTTATGTTGGGGTACGCTCCTTGCCCTAACCTACAGATTAAATACAGCTTTACGTTCATTCGCGTATATTTATTCCGCACACCCTGTGCTTCACCCTTCGGGCCGTGCATTCGCACGTTCAAAGCGCTCCTGCACTTTAGTGCGTTGTTTGCATTTTCTTTTTAAACAGGCTTCGCTGTTAGCTCTCTGCCGCTTACGATATACCATAAAAAAAGCCGTAAACGTTTGTTTACGGCTTTTAACAGTTCAGATGGTTTAACAACTAAAGTATTGTGCTGTGCTTATAGCTTGTCGCCTTCTGACGCCAGGTAGTCGGCCACACCATCCGGTGACGCAGTCATACCTTTATCGCCCTGGTTCCAGCCAGCTGGACACACTTCACCGTGCTCTTCAGTGAATTGCAGTGCATCGATCATGCGTAACATCTCATCAATATTACGGCCCAGTGGTAGATCATTCACTACCTGGTGACGTACAACACCGTCCTTGTCGATCAGGAAAGAACCACGAAATGCCACCGCACCATCCGGTGTTTCAACATCATAGGCCTTGCAGATGGCATGAGTCATATCCGCCACCAGTGTATATTTAACCGGGCCAATACCACCTTCATTAATCGGGGTATTACGCCATGCATTATGTGCAAAATGCGAATCGATAGACACACCAACCACTTCTACACCGCGCCTGGTAAACTCTTCCAGACGATGATCGAATGCGATCAGCTCTGATGGACAGACGAAGGTAAAATCCAGTGGATAGAAGAACACAACGGCATATTTGCCTTCAGTTGCCTGTTTAAAATTGAAATTTTCAACGATTTCGCCACTGCCCAATACGGCAGCCGCATCAAAGTCTGGCGCTTCACGACCAACGAGTACACCCATTACAGGCTCCTTATACTAATTATTTAAAACCAAAGGGAAAAGCAGCGAGCTGCTTCAATAAAAAAATTCATTAAAATGAAGAACACGCTAACATAAAGCCAAACCACAGAAATTCAACCCCTGTGGCCTAATATAACCTTAAAGAAAACCTATTACAGCAATAGAATTAATCAATTACATGCAACTAAGCCCACACGATTTTAACTGTGATGCCTCCCTGCTGGCACAAAAACTACTCGGCAAGGTGATTCGTCACCATTACCAGGGCCACTGGCTGGCCGCGCGAATTATTGAAACCGAGGCCTATTACCTGCATGACCGGGCCAGCCATGCCTCGCTGGGCTACACCGACAAACGCCGCGCGCTGTTTATGCCTGCAGGCACTATTTATATGTATTACGCCCGGGGCAAGGATTCGCTCAATATCAGTGCGCAGGGTGAGGGCAATGCGGTGCTGATAAAATCCGCGGTGTATTACCATGATGCACTCTGCGATGCGGACGCACTGCAGATCATGCAACAGCTTAACCCCGCCGGCAGCGGCGCATTACGCCCGGTTAAAAAACTCTGCAGCGGCCAGACGCTGTTATGCAGGGCACTGGGCATTCAACTGAGAGACTGGGATCAGCAGCAGTTTCGTCCAGCCGATTTTTATATTGATGATGTTGGCTATCGACCTGCATCGATTATCCAAACCACTCGCCTGGGCATTCCCGCAGGACGTGACGAGGATTTGCTCCTGCGCTTTATTGATGAGTCCGAGGCCAGCCACTGCAGCAAAAACCCGTTACGCCAGCGCCGACCGAATTATCGCCGCATTACTTCTGTTTCGGACGAAACGCCTTGATCACCGCTTCATTGGTTTGCAGATACGGGCCTTCGATCAGATCGACACAATAGGGAATCGCCGGGAACACCGCATCCAGGCACTCGCGAATTGATTTGGGCTTACCCGGCAGGTTCACAATCAGGCATTGACCACGAATGCCTGCAGTTTGCCGTGACAGAATGGCAGTGGGCACATACTGCAGACTCACCTGGCGCATCAGCTCACCAAAACCCGGCATCATTTTATCGCACACTGCCTCGGTGGCTTCCGGCACCAGGTCGCGCGGCGCAGGGCCGGTGCCACCGGTGGTGACCGTCAGGCAACAACCTTCTTGATCCGCCAGTTCTATCAGCGCACCTTCAACCACCGGCTGATCATCGGGCACAATGCGGTACACCGGTTCCCAGTCACACTGCAGGTATTCTTTCAGGGTATCGATAATCGCCTGTCCCGACAGGTCTTCATACACGCCGGCACTGGCTCGATCGGAGGCGGTCAGCACACCGATTTTTATTTTTGACATAGGTCATTCACTCTCAACTGATTTTGTATCATTATAACAACAGCGCACCTGAATTTCGCGCCCTGGATGATACAGACAATACGGACTTCACAAATGAGCAAACCCACAGAAACAGAATTGAAAACTGCCCTGATTGCGGCACAAACCATGAAAGAGCATGACAAGGATCCATTCTTTCTGGCCAAATCACTGCTGAACCATGACTACCGGCTGAAATATTTTGAAGACCTGCTGAAAGCGGCTGATCTGTATATGAACCACGGCCAGGCCGAATATGATCGATTACAGCTGTTACACCAGATCGAAAAGATCAGGCATGAAGAGCGGCGCATCCGCAAACAGGACGAGGAAGATTTCGGTCTGGATTAAGATAAGCTTGCACACAAAGTAAATAAAAACTGCGGCACACGACTAAATATCTCATCAGAACTATGGAGAAATAAGTCCCCTGTTAGCCGCCGGTTTTCTTTATAATCAAGCCTATGAAACTCAATGCTGATCTAAGCCAGGCCGCCAGTTGCCAGACCAACGAGATTCCATGGGAATCCTCACCCAGCCCAGGCGTACAACGCCGCCGCATTGAATGCGATGACGATCAGCCGCCGGTTGAACGGGTTACCACACTGGTACGTTTTGCCCCGGGCAGCGCCTTCAGTGGTCATGTGCACGGTGGCGGCGAGGAATTCCTGGTGCTGGAGGGCGTATTTTCCGATCAGCATGCAGACTTTCCCGCCGGTTATTATGTACGCAACCCCAGGGGCACCGGCCATGCGCCCCACAGCAATGAAGGCTGCACCATTCTGGTCAAACTCTGGCAAATGCACCCGCAGGATCAGCAACAGCTGGCGATTAATACCCGCGATGCCTCACTCTGGAAAACAGACCCGCAATACGGGCAACGCCTGTCACTGTTTAGTGCCGACTATGAAACTGTGTGCATGATGAAATGGCGCAGCGGTTTACAGCTGGATAATTTATGTTTCCCCGGCGGCGTAGAATATTTTGTTCTCGAAGGCGGTTTTAGCGATCAGCATGGCCGCCACACTGCCGGCAGCTGGTTACGCCTGCCTGCGGGCAGCAAACAGAATATCCAGGTCATGCGGGACTGTCTGTTGCTGCGCAAAAGCGGCCACCTGTTGCAGCCGATTGACTACACGCGCCAGCTTAAGCGATACAGCAGCTGATCACAGATGGCGAATAACATCATTATTATCGGCGCCGGCCTCAGTGGTCTGTATCTCGCCTGGCAACTGGAACAAACCCTGCCAGCCGATTCTAAACTTATTATTCTGGAAGCCCGCGAGCGCACGGGGGGACGCATTCTCTCAGCGCAGTGGGGCGACTCAGCTGCAGGCCGGGTTGACCTTGGCCCTGCCTGGCTCTGGCCCCAGTTCCAGCCACGGCTGGCCAGGCTGATGAATGAATTGCACTGCCACAGCTTCAAACAGTTCACCCGGGGTAATATGCTGTATGAAACCGCCGACGGCAAACTACAGCAATTCGCCGGACCATCCTCCCACGATCAGTCATATCGAGTGGTGGCCGGCACGGCTGAACTGATCAATGCACTGCAGCGGCAGTTGCAACGCAGCGAGATTTATCTGCACACCGAGGTCAAGGCGATTGATCTGCACAGTGGAAAAATTGAAGCCATCTGTACATCTGACAATACAGAAAAATCTGTCAGCTATGATGCCGATAAAATTATTCTCGCACTGCCCCTGCGTCTGCTGGCACAGAATATTCGCCTGACTCCGCCAGTAGATGACACTGTATTACAACACTGGAATAGCACCGCAACCTGGATGGCAAGTCACTGCAAGGTGCTGTTTATTTATGCACAGGCGTTGTGGCGAGAACAGCAATGCTCGGGCGAAGTATTCAGCCATTACGGCCCGATGACTGAAATTTATGATGCCTCCCCAGACAATGAAAGTTTCTACGCCCTCAGTGCATTTGTCGGACTCAATGCACAGCAGCGCAGGCAGATCGGCAAAGACGCCTTGATCAGTGCATGCCGGACACAACTGCAACGGCTGTTCGGCGATGCCGCCGCACAGCCGCTGGAAATGTTAATTGAAGACTGGAGTGAAAGCGCTTACACCGCCAGCGAGCTGGATTTAAGCACGCCGGCGCAGCATCCACATTACAGTGAAAGCGCACCACGCGTGCTGGCAGATGGCCGACTTTATCTGGCCGGCACGGAAACCGCAATTGAACACGGGGGTTATCTGGAAGGTGCGCTGGAAAGCGCGGATTACATCCTGGATTTATTAAACCAGCAGAGTGCTGGTTAATCCGGCGCTGTTGCTCATTACAGCAGCACCGAGTTTACACGACTTACTCAATCACCAGTGCCTGACCCACGCCACGGGCATCGGAAGCCGCACTCATTTTTCTGCCCTGCTTGTCCCATACCACCAGTTGCATATTGCCCCAGGGAGTGTCCGCCTGCTGCAACTCGTGTCCGGCCTGCATCAAGCGCTCAGTCATTGCCTCATCAAATGCTTCGGCTTCGTAAAAAACCCGGTCGGGTAAATACTGATGGTGCAGGCGTGGCGTGTTCACAATGGTCTGTGCATCTTCACCGGCATAAAACTGCAAACTACCCAGCAGCACCATGGTGATAATGCGGCTGCCACCGGGTGAGCCGATCACGGCAATTCGTTGCGGCGTTTCCAGAAAGGTGGGTGTCATACTGGAGAGCATGCGTTTTCCCGGTGCAATCGCATTGGCCTCCGCCCCCACCAGACCATAGGCGTTGGGCACGCCGGGCCTGGCAGAGAAGTCATCCATTTCATCATTCAATAACACGCCGGTACCGGCAGCGACAAAGCCGGAACCGAATGGATAATTGATCGACAGGGTGGCTGCCACCCGGTTACCCTGATGATCAATCACCGAGAAGTGCGTGGTATCGCGACTGTTATTTTCATGCACCACACCGGGCAATAACTCACTGGGCATGGCTTTATCTGGATGGATACTGGCGGCCAGGCCTGCTGCATAGTGTTTACTGGTTAAGCGTTTAAGCGGCACCTGTACAAAATCACTGTCACCCAGAAATTGCGCGCGGTCACGGTAGGCACGACGCATGCTTTCAATTAAATAATGCACCGAGTCTGCATCACGCAGATTTTTAAACGGCAGGTATTCCAGTTGATTGAGTATCTGCAACATGGCGACACCGCCCGATGATGGCGGTGCCACGCTGGTGATTTTCATCGTGTGAAACTGGCCCGTCAGTGGTTTGCGTTGCAGCGCCCGGTAGTGATCAAAATCTTTCTGTTGCCAGATACCGCCATGCCGTTGCACCGCCGCTAATAATTTTCTGGCCACCGCACCCTGATAAAAACCGGCCGCGCCCTGCTCTGCAATTTCACTCAATGTGTTTGCCAGATCCGGCTGCTGAATCATCGCCCCCACATCCGGCACTTCATTGTTGCGCAGAAAAATTTTCGCCGCATCCTCCGATGCACGCAATGCCTGCAGACGAAATCCCGCCATGCGCCGATAATGTTCATCCACCGCAAAGCCGTTGCGCGCATAGTCTATCGCCGGCTGCAGGCTCTGCTTTAAACTCAACTTGCCATACTCTGTAGACAGCTGTTCCAGTGCTGCCACCACACCGGGAATACCCGCCGCCAGCGGGCCGTCCATTGAGGCACCGGCAATCACCCTGCCCTCGGCATCCAGATACATGTCGCGGTGCGCTTTCAGCGGTGCGGTTTCCCGACCGTCGAGCATGGTCTGGAAACCGTCGGCTTCCCGGTGCAGCAACCAGAAACCGCCACCCCCGATACCCGAACTGTAGGGTTCTACCACTGCCAGCGCGGCACTGATCGCCACTGCCGCATCAAATGCATTACCGCCCTGGGCCAGTATTTTTTCGCCCGCCTCGGTGGCCAGTGGATGCGCGGTGGCAATCGCTGCTGGCTGGCGTTTATCCGCACTGTGTTTATCTACAGCGTGTTTATCGACACTGGCCCAGCTGCAACTGATAACAAACAATAAACTGAATAAGGGGATAAGGATTTTTTTCATAAGCTGGCGCGCTCGGCTGGACTGGAGGATATTAGTGAAGCGATGGATTCGCTTCAGTCGTTAGTCGTTAGTCTTTGCTCTTTAGTCGGACTAACGACCCAGGACTAAAGACGAACGACTTTCAAACCTGTACATCTTTGCTACCGGCTTCCATGCCTCTCGCAAAATACCGTACATCCTGTACATAAAAAAAGGCCCCCGCGGGGGCCTTGATCTGCGTCGGGCTACTCACCGGAGAGGTGTTTGTATTTCTCCATCAGCTCTTCCTGAGTCTCTACATGATCAGGGTCTTTGGGAATACAGTCCACCGGACAGACCTCTACACATTGCGGTGTATCATAATGCCCGACACATTCAGTGCATTTATTCGGGTCGATTTCATAAATTTCGTCACCGGGTGAAATCGCCTCATTCGGGCATTCCGGTTCACACACATCACAGTTGATGCACTCGTCAGTTATGATTAATGCCATCTATCGCTCCTGGCCACGCTTGGCCTCAGGGGGTCTCTAAAGCAGCGCTTCTGCTAGACCGATAATACCAGTGGTTGATTATACCTAAAAACAGGCCGCTTCGTCCTTACTCTGCGCAGGACTATACAGGATTTATTTCAGGCTCCCTGCACATAACGTTGCTGCAGTGCTTCCACCACCAGCGGGTGCACAAACTGCGACACATCACCGCGGAGGGTGGCAATTTCCCGTACCAGTGAAGAGGAAATAAAGCTGCTGTTTTCCGACGGGGTGAGAAACAGGGTTTCAATCTGTGGTGCCAGCCGCCGGTTCATGCTGGCCAGCTGCATTTCGTATTCAAAATCCGAGACTGCGCGCAGGCCACGCAGAATCACATTGGCCTGCTGCTTATGCACAAATTCCACCAGCAGTTCAGAGAAACCACACACTTCTACATTGCCGTATTCGGACAATACCATGCGCGCCAGACTGATACGCTGATCCAGCTCAAACAGCGGCGCTTTTGCCGGACTGGCGGCAATCGCGATCACCACCTTGTCAAACAGCCGCGACGCGCGCGCCACCAGATCACTGTGGCCATTGGTAATGGGGTCAAAGGTTCCGGGGTAAACCGCCACCACAGACATAGATTCTCCTCAGCGCTTGCTGTTTATTCTGCCCTAGTAATTTCATGAATAATTTCATGAATAATTTTGCTTCAATCGACCGTCGCATCCGACAGCCTGATTAGATAGTAGCTGACCTGGCCGGCTTTTTTCTGTTTTGTCAGCTGCCAGCCCGGCGGCAATTGCGGCAGTGACTGAGCGGCATCACATTCAATATACACACAGGCGTCACTGGATAACAGTTGCTGCTGGTGCAGGCAGTGGATGGCGGGTTCGACTAAATCACTGGCATAGGGCGGATCCAGAAACACCAGATCGAATGGTTCGCCCTGATACTGCGCCAGCCAGTCCAGTGCATCGGCACGAACCAGCTGCATGTTTTTTGCCTGCAGTAACTGCATATTCGCCGCCAGCTGATCCGCCGCCGCGGCCTGCAGTTCCAGCAGAGTCACACTGGCGGCGCCCCGGGACGCGGCTTCAAACCCCAGTGCGCCACTGCCCGCAAACAGATCCAGACAACGTGCACCGGCTATATCATTCTGCAGCCAGTTAAACAGGGTTTCCCGCACCCGGTCGGTGGTCGGCCTGAGTCCCGGCAGATCCAGCACCGGTAACTGCCGGCTGCGCCACTCACCGGCAATAATCCGCAACCTGCCCGATGCGGCAGGCACTGATCTGCTACCCGACTTTGTTTTTTCCGTGCCAGCTCGCTGCGGCTGTTTTCTAGTTGTCACCTTGAGACTGGTTCCCACCCACAATAATGGTGAGCATTTTATCTTCATGCAGGCGCCTTTGTAAGGCGGCGTGTACCTGATCGCGGGTTTGCTGATTGATGCGGCTGACAAAATTGTCCAGATAATCCAGCGGCAGTTGATAGAAACCGATCATCGACAGGTATTCGACAATTTTCTTGTTGCTGTCGATACGCAATGGAAACCCACCGGTGATATTTTTCAGGCTGTCCTGCAACTCATCTTCTTCAGGGCCTTCGGCGATATATTCATGCAATGCCTGCCTGACAACCTGCAGTGCCTGCTCCACCTGGTCATTGCGGGTTTGCAGGCCGATCTGAAATGGCCCCGCCTGCGCCATGGGCGAAAAATAACTGTAGGTGCTGTAGGCCAGACCGCGTTTTTCGCGCACTTCATCCATCAGCCGCGAACCAAAACCGCTGCCACCAAAGGCATGATTGGCAAGATACAGTGCAAAATAATCCGCATCACCCCGCGCCATGCCCACCTGCCCCATTAACACCGTACTCTGCGCCGAGGGAAAATCAATCTGCACGGTTTTCGCTTCGCTCAGTGGCTGCACCGGCGGCAGCTCTGCCGCTGCCTGACCTGCGGGCAGTTCAGCCAGCAGTTGCTGCACCAGCTGTTCCGCCTGTGCACGACTGAGTTGCCCCACCACACTGATCACCGCATTGCTGGCGACATAGTATTGCTGATAGAACTGCTGCAGATCACTGCGCCTGAGTTGTGCCAGACTCTGTTCGGTGCCTTCGCCGGGTGAAGCATAGGGATGGTTGCCATACAGTTCCTGATAAAAGCGTTCTGAGGCAATCGCACCGGGCGACTGTTGTTTTGCTTTCACTGCAATTTTCAGACGTTCACGTTCACGCTGAAATGCCTGCGCAGGAAAATCCGGCTGGTTAAGAATCGCCTGCAGATTACTCAACGCAGGTTGCAGATATTTATCCTCACGCAGGCTGCGCAGACTCAGCCAGGCCATGTCTTTCAGTGCGCCATTGGAGAACATCGCGCCCACTGCGGCAAAATTTTCTGCCAGCTGTTGCGCACTCTTGCCCGCCGCACCTTCAGCCAGCAGCCCATTGGTCATCAGGGCGGTCCCTGCCAGTTTGCGCGGAGTAAAGCCATCCCGCGCGCTGCCCGCATCAAATACAATGCGCACATCGACCATGGGGATATCATCCACCGGCACAAAATACACACGGGCACCTGTGTCGGTTTGCCACTGCTGTATTTGCGGTGTCGCCTGTGCACTGTTCAGCAGCAGACCCAGTACACACAGATTGGCCGCCAGCCAGTAATGTTTAATGCCCATGACGACCTCCTGCAGTTGCGCCGGTTCGTGGCGCTGCGGCTGATGATTCAATCGGCTGGGGTTGCAGCATCGCCACGGTGAGCTGGTCATCCTGCAGATATTTCTGCGCAACCTGCTGCACCTGCTCGGCGGTGACCTGCTGAATTTTCTGCAGGTATTCCCCCTTGCGTTGCCAGCCCAGGCCGACGGTTTCCAGAATGCCCAGCTGCATCGCCTGATAGAACACTGAATCTTTTTCATATACATCAGCCGCCATCACCTGCGCCTTGACCCGTTCCAGCTCATTGTTGTCCGGTGCCTGTTGCTGCAGTTTTTTAATTTCCGCCTTAATCGCCTGCTCCAGCTCACTCAGACTGTGTCCATCGCGGGGCGCGGCATCAAACAGAAACAGCGTCTGCTGACGCGCATAGGGGTCATAGCCCGCACCGGCGGAAGCAGCAATTTCACGCTGCCGCACCAGGTTACGACTGAGTCGACTGCTGTCGCCACCATCGAGCACGCCCGCCAGCACTTCCAGTGCATAGACCTCCCATGCGGCCTCTGCAGTATTCAGTACCGGCACTTTGTAGCCCATTAACAGATAAGGAATTTTTGCCGGTGCTTTTACCTCGATACGACGCTCACCAAGCTGTGCCACTTCATGGCGAGGCTTAGGTTTCTCTATCTGCGAACGTTTGAGCGGACCAAAATACTCTCTGGCCCAGCGATAAACCTGTTGTGGCTGCACATCACCCGCCACAATCAGCGTGGCATTATTGGGTGCATACCAGGTCTGATACCACTTGCTGAGGTCACTCAGCTGCATATTGTGCAGATCATCCATCCAGCCGATGATCGGCTGCTGATATGCCGCATTCATAAACGCCGTGGCATTAAACTGTTCATAGGTGAGTGAAGTCGGGTTATCATCGGTACGGGTGCGGCGTTCTTCCTTGATCACTTCGATTTCTTTTTTGAACTCCACTTCAGTGAGTTGCAGATTACGCATGCGATCCGCCTCGTACTTCAGACACAGCTCCAGTCGATCACTGGCAATGCGCTGGAAATAGGCGGTGTAATCCTTGCCGGTAAACGCATTTTCACTGCCGCCATTAGCGGCAATAATTTCTGAAAACTCACCGGGTGCGAGTTTTTCGGTGCCCTTGAACATCATGTGTTCCAGCGCATGGGAGACCCCGGTAATACCCGGATACTCATAAGAGCCGCCTACCTTGTACCAGACCTGCGACACTACCACCGGTGAACGGTGATCCGGCTGCACCAGAATTTTCATACCGTTATCCAGCTGATAACTGAACACACCATCTTCGGGCATTACCTCTGCCGACTGATCCGGTCGAAACGAGCTGGGCTGACAGGCCGCCAGTACCAGCACACTGCCCGCCACACACAGTGCCAGCGGAATTCTTTTCAATAAATGCATACACATCCTGATTTAATTAATAAGGCTAAGGAATCTCTGAATTTTTCAGAGGTTCTGTGGCACAGGGATGTGCCAGCATTTTCAATAACTGCTAAGTTATTGAAAATGAAAAACAAACCAAAATCGCATTTTGATTTGTTTTTGCTCTGATCATTCATGGACGAATTATTCAGAGCTTCCCTGAAATTAATAAAGCGCTCACAAAAGACCCGCCGCAGCAGAGACAAGTTCCCGAGCCTGCCCGCCATCAGCCATACAGATTCCTTTGCTCAGCGCGGAATGATAGGATAAGCGCTTTCTCATATACAACCACTCTTAAATACAAGCAGCCCATACTATGTTTGGTTTTTTACGCCGTAAAAAAGACAAAGCGCAACAGACAAGCGAGACAGATGCCGAGCAAACCAGCGAGACTGGCAACCAGGCCGGCATTGAATCGTCCAGCGCCGAGACATCCACATCAGAGGCTCCTGTCCCCGAGCCAGCCAGCGCATCGACTAGCGATTCAACCAGCGCTGAATTACCCGCCAGTACGGCAGACGACACCTTAGCAGAGTACGCCGCCACAGACACGACTGAAAACAGAAAAGGCATGTTCAGCCGACTGCGCGATCGCCTCAGCAAAACCCGCGGCAGTCTTACCGATGGCATGGCCGACCTGCTACTGGGCAAAAAAACCATTGATGATGAGCTGCTGGAAGAACTGGAAACCCGCCTGCTCAGCGCCGATGTGGGCATTGAAGCCACCACACGGATTATTGATGACCTGACCCGCCGCGTATCACGCAAGGAACTGGCTGACCCCGAAGCCCTGTTCAATGCACTGTGCGAGGACATGGTGGAAATTCTGCAGCCGGTGGATCAGCCCCTGCAGATCGACACACAACAGCAGCCGTTTGTGATTCTGGTGGTGGGCATCAACGGTGCGGGCAAAACCACCACCATTGGCAAACTGGCCAAACGCTTCCAGAACCAGGGCCGATCGGTGATGCTGGCTGCCGGTGACACCTTCCGTGCCGCGGCGGTGGAACAGCTGCAGACCTGGGGCGAACGCAATGATATTCCGGTGATTGCCCAGGGCACCGGCGCCGATTCGGCCTCGGTGATTTTCGATGCCATCTCCTCCGCCCGTGCACGCAATATCGACATTGTAATTGCCGACACCGCCGGCCGCCTGCATACCCAGTCCAACCTGATGGACGAGCTGAAAAAAATCAAACGGGTAATGAGCAAGCTGGACGCCGAGGCACCCCACGAAACCCTGCTGGTGATGGACGCCGGCTTTGGCCAGAATGGCCTGATTCAGGCGCAGCAGTTTAATCAAGCGATGGGCCTGAGCGGGCTGGTACTGAGCAAACTGGATGGCACCGCCAAAGGCGGTATTGTATTTGCCATTGCGGAAAAACTGGGCACACCGATTCGTTTTATCGGCGTAGGTGAAAGCATCGACGACCTGCGGGAATTCCACGCCCGTGAATTTGTTGAAGCACTGCTCGATAAGCAATAAAAGATAAACAATAAAACCGGTTAAGCCGCTTTGCCCCCTGAATAACTTAGTGCAGAATAAGCAGCCATATGATTCACTTTGATAATGTCAGTAAACGCTACCCCGGTGGCCACGAAGCCCTGAGCAATGTCAGCTTTCACCTGCCGCGTGGTGAAATGGCCTACCTCACCGGCCATTCCGGCGCCGGCAAAAGTACCCTGCTGAAACTGATTGCGCTGATCGAACGTCCCAGTCGCGGCAACCTGCTGCTGGATGGCATTAATCTGAGCAGTGTCAGCAACCGCAAAATTCCCTATGTACGCCGTAATATCGGCATTATTTTCCAGAACCACCATCTGCTGTACGACCGCCCGGTGTTTGACAATGTGGCACTGCCACTGGTGATAGCCGGCTATCAGCACCGCGAAATCGGCAAGCGGGTGCGCGCCGCACTGGATCAGGTTGGTTTGCTGAACAAGGAAAAGTCGATGCCGATCACGCTCTCCGGCGGTGAGCAGCAACGGGTTGGCATCGCCCGCGCCATCGTGCACAAGCCGGGACTGCTGCTGGCAGACGAGCCCACCGGCAACCTCGACCCGGAACTGTCGCGGGACATTATGGAGCTGTTCGCCCGCTTTAATCAGGTGGGTGTGAGCGTACTGATTGCCAGCCATGACCTGGATCTGATCCAGCAGATGGGCAGCCCGGTGGTCAGCCTGAACAATGGCCGACTGGAACGTGATGACCTGGCCGCTGGCGCGGTTGCATCCGGCACTGGAGACGCACATGGCCAGAGCTGACAGTAATCAGCGGGCCAAAAGCAGCCCGTTCAAGGCCTGGGGCACTAACCACCTGCGCACCCTGCTGGCCAGCCTGGGCAATATGAGCCGCCAGCCGGCTTCTTCGCTGATGACCATTGCGGTGATTGCGATTGCGCTGGCACTGCCCTCCGGCCTGCTGGTGTTGCTGAATAATGCCAGCCACCTGAGCGTGGGCTGGGACAACAGCGCGCAGATTTCGGTGTTTCTGCAGAACGACGCCTCGGAAAAACAGGCGCAGGCACTGCTCAAAAAACTGCGGCTGTACAATGATATTGATGATGCCAAACTGATTCATAAAGATCAGGCGCTGCAGGAATTCAGTAAAATCTCCGGTTTTGGCAATGCGGTGGAGGCACTGGACGATAACCCGCTGCCCCATGTGATTGCGGTACAGCCGAAGATCGATCCGCGCCGTCCCGACAAAATCCCCCACCTGCTAAAGCAGCTGAATGAGTTACCACAGGTGGAGCTGGCGCAGCTGGATCTGCAATGGGTGAAACGGCTGTTTGCCATGCTGGAAATCGCCCAGCGCGGTATCTGGATTATCGGCAGCCTGCTGGGTATCGCGGTGCTGCTGGTGGTAGGCAATACGATTCGCCTCGACATCCAGAACCGGCGCGAGGAAATCGAAGTCACCAAGCTGATCGGCGGTACCGATGCCTTTATCCGCCGGCCGTTTCTCTACACCGGCTTCTGGTACGGCTTTGCCGGCGGCCTGCTGGCCTGGTTACTCACCAGCCTGTCCATCGGTCTGCTGGACAACTCGGTGACCCAGCTGGCTGCCCTGTATAACAGCGGCTATCAGCTCAATGGACTCACCTTCAGCGAAACCATTGCTCTGATCGTCTTTAGCTGCTGCCTCGGTCTGGTGGGCTCATGGATTGCGGTGGGGCGCCACCTGAGCGAAATCGAGCCCAGTTAAGCCTTCCCGCCCCGTCATCCGTCGAGCTGGACTATTGCCAAATCGATGCGGCTGGCTATACTAAGTGCTCATAGCGGCCCTGGCAGGCCTCACCTGCTCACTATCAACAGGCCGTAATCCCTTATAGAATGGGGGTTGTCCCTGATTTTTCAACACATTAGTATGAACTTATGTAGAAATTAGCACTCAAACACAAAGAGTGCTAACATTATGCCGAATACTATGGAGCTGATATGTCAAACAAACTAGTCATTGCCTCAAATCACTTGCCCGTGGCCAGTGGCAGCCTGGATCAGTACATCCAGAATGCGCAGGCCATGCCTATGCTGACTGAAGAAGAAGAGCGCGAGTACGGCTACCGCCTGCACGAGCATGGCGATCTGGAAGCGGCGCAGAAGCTGGTTATGTCACACCTGCGTTTTGTGATTCGCATTGCCCGCGGCTATCAGGGTTACGGCCTGCCGCTGGCGGATCTGATTCAGGAAGGCAATGTCGGCCTGATGAAAGCGGTTAAACGCTTCAGCCCCGAACACAATGTGCGCCTGGTATCATTTGCAGTGCACTGGATTCGTGCCGAAATCCATGAATATGTACTGAAAAACTGGCGCATTGTTAAAGTTGCCACCACCAAGGCGCAGCGTAAATTATTCTTCAACCTGCGCAGCGCGAAAAAGCGTCTGGGCTGGTTTAGCAAGGAAGAAGTGGAAGGCGTCGCCAAAGATCTGGGGGTAAAACCGGAAACCGTACTGGAAATGGAATCGCGCCTGAGCAACTATGACATGGCGTTTGATGCCTCATCCGATGACGATGATGACTCCATGCTGTCACCATCAACCTATCTGGCGGCCCCCACCAGTGATCCGGCACAACAGCTGGAATCCGATGACTGGACTGAGCAGCGCGTTGAAGCACTGCAGGATTCGCTGGAAGTACTGGATGATCGCAGCCGTGACATTCTGATGTCTCGCTGGATGGATGAAGACAACAAGGCGACATTGCATGACCTGGCGGCCAGATACAATGTGTCTGCTGAACGCATTCGCCAGCTGGAAAAAAATGCGATGAAAAAAATGCGTAATGTGCTGGAAGCCTAGCGACAAGACTAAGGCTATAAGCTATAAAAAAAGCGTTCATTTTATGGACGCTTTTTTTATGGGTGTACGGTATTTTTAAGTCATTAGTCATTAGTCGTTAGTCGTTGGGCGTTCAGTCACTCAGGCTTTTCTTTTGACTAATGACGAAGGACTAACGACCAACGACATATAAGCGGATCCATATGAAAATTAGCAACCTTAAAGCCATCCAGCAGGGTCCGGTATCACATAACCCGGCGATAAAAAAACAGCAGATGCTGGGCAGCAATGAACTGGATCAGCTGATACAGTTTTCACAGGCCACATTTCCAGCCGGTGAAATAGCCGGCGCGCACAGTCATCCGGATATGAACGAAGTATTTTTTATTCTATCCGGCACCGGACAGATGCGCATTGATGACACAACTGTCGAGCTGGAGCCCGGTATGTGCATCGCGGTTGAAGCCGGTGAGATGCACGAAATTGAAAACACTGGAGAGTCTGAACTGGTGATTAATTATTTCGGCCTTGCCAGCCGTTGAATAAACCCACTTAAGCAGCGCGGAACCGATCTTTTATGACACTATGCCAGGTATTTTTGTTGATAAACCCGACACACCAATCGCTTAAACTGTCCGGCAAACATCAGGGCTTGCGCAAAATATCCTGCGGCGCAATGCTGACTTCACCACTCTCAAATTTTGTTTTACGCGGCCGGGTTTTCCAGGCATGGCCATACACCACTTCATAGCTGGCGGGCAGCAGATCATTGATGCGGAAACTTTCATAGTACTCAATCACCCGCTTTAATTTGCCCGGCGTTACCAGGCCCTGTGATCTGGTTTGCTGCTGTGATTTCAAAGTGGTGTTGGCCCCAATCGCCTTAAGATCCGCCATCACTGCCATCGCATCCTGATAAGTCAGGGTCATCATATCCATATCCATTACCGGCTCTGCCAGCCCGACCTGAATCAACTCATCCCCCAGATCATGCATATCGACGAACTCATTCACATGCGGCTGATCATCCACCTTGTGCCAGCTGCTTTTTAATTCATGCAGCGTATCCGGGCCAAAACTGCTGAACATCAATAAGCCATCGGGTTTCAGCACACGCCTGAATTCGGCAAACACTTTTCTGTAATCACACCATTGCAGCATCAGGCTGGAAAACACCAGATCAACCGATTCATCCGCCAGCGGAATCTGTTCCGCATCGGCACAGATCAACTGCGGTTTTCTTAACCAGCTGCCCTTGGCTTTTGTCTGGCGTAGCATTTCACTCGACAGGTCCAGTGAAATCACCCTGGCCTTTTTATATTTCTGTAACAGCCCCTGGGTGCCCCAGCCGGTACCACAACCGGCATCCAGAATACGCGCGGGCTCAATCCGCGTTAAGTCCAGACGTTGCAGCATTTCATTACACACCGTGCGTTGCAGCACCGCAGAAGATTCGTAGTGCTGTGCCCTGGCATCGAAATGTTGCTTGATACGTTTTTTTTCTGAAACAGAATGATTCACTGATAACAATTCTTTGTATTAAGGAAGTTCTGATTATCGCCTGCCTGGCAAGCGGCCACTATCAATCCACGATTATCGATTCACGATTCCGGGTGCTGATAATGCGACTCTGTATAAACTCCAGTAACTGCCGCGTGAAATTTTCACTGTGCGATAGAAAAGGCGCATGCCCGGCAGTGGCATAACATTCAACCGTGGCTTCGGGCATTAGCTGTGGCAATGCCTCGGCCAGCGAGGCTTTTACCAGACCGTCCTGAGCACCCAGTGCCCAGCCAACCGGCAGCTCGATTTGCGCCAGCTCAGCACGCAGATCGCTCTGCTTTAAAATCTGCAACCCCGCCTGCAGGCTGGCAGCATCCGGCTCGGCTTCCTGCAGAATCAGCTCGCGCAATTCGCGCAGAATCTGCCGCCCGGATGCGGAGCCTTTGACCTGCAATGACAGGAAACGGCGAATTGTACCTGAAAAATCCGCCGCAAGTGATTCAGCAAACTGATCGAACACGGCGCCATCCACGCCGTGCACCCAGCCGGGCTGCGCCACAAAACAGGGGTTGCTGCTCACCAGCAACAGGCCATCCACCTGCAGCGGGGTATTTTTCTGTGCAGCCGCCTGTATACAGGCCAGCGCACCCAGTGACCAGCCTACCAGCAATAGTGGCTGGCCATCAGCTTTAAACTGCGTACAGCTTTGCCACAGATCCTCGGCCAGCGCGGGCAGGTCCGTCAGTGATTGCGCATGACGACCACCATGGCCGGGCAGGTCGATACTGTGAGCGTCAATCCACGCCGGCAGGCTATCCATCAACGGTTGCCACACCCGGCGGTTCATGCCCCAGCCGTGCACAAATAAACAGCTGACCGCTGACGCAGACTCGCTCATTGCCTTTCACCGGCAGGCGCGCGCACCTGCAAGCGACCCGCATCGGGCATTTCACCGCAGGCACAGTTTCGTGCTAAATTGCGCGCTCTGATTTTCACTCTCACAGGTAACCTTTTGTGGATCTATTTGAACAGCCCATTATACTGATTATTGGCTTTGCCCTGTTCGGCTATTTGCTCGGCTCGGTCTCAACCGCCATCATTACCTGTCGATTAATGGGCCTGCCGGATCCACGTAGCCAGGGCTCACGCAACCCTGGCGCCACCAATGTGCTGCGGCTCGGCGGTAAAAAAGCCGCGGCTATCACCCTGTTTGGCGACATGCTGAAAGGCCTGCTGCCAGTGCTGATTGCATTATCGCTGGGCATGCCCGATGTGGTGATTGCCGCCTGCGGGCTGGCCGCTTTTCTGGGGCATCTGTATCCGCTGTACTATGGCTTCCAGGGTGGCAAGGGCGTGGCTACCCTGCTGGGTGTGTTGCTGGGCATGCACTGGTTGCTGGGGCTGAGCACCATCGGCGTGTGGCTGGCGATGGCATTTACGTTTCGCTATTCATCTCTATCCGCACTGGTTGCGGCTACCGCCTCGCCCCTGCTGGCCTGGTCGATCACCCATTCAGCCGCAATCAGCGCCAGTATCGCTTTAATGGCGGCGCTGCTGATCTGGCGACATCGCAGTAATATCCGAAACCTGCTGGCGGGTCAGGAAGATAAAATCGGCAGCCGCAAAAAGGCCGGGTAACAGTCGCTAGTCGTTAGTCCTTCGTCATTGGTCGGACTAAAGACCAAAGACCAAAGACTAACGACCAATAACGTCTATTGCGGTTAACTCACTCATAGGCCAGCGCGCCCGCACCTGTATACCCAGTGCTTCATGCTGCCCCGCCAGCAGACGCAGGCAACCGGCGAAGGCAATCATCGCACCGTTATCGGTGCAGAACTCAATCCGCGGATAAAACAGCTCACCGCCTTCTTTCTGCATCATCTGCTGCAGTGATTCGCGCAGACGCAGATTGGCACCCACACCGCCGGCAATCACCAGTGTGCTGGCGCCCACCTGCTGCACCGCGCGGCGGCACTTGATGGTGAGCGTGTCCACCACTGCCTCTTCAAAGGCACGACAGATATTGGCTTTGGTCTGGGTGTCTTCATTGCCCCGCGCGACTTCTGTCTGCCAGGTGTTCAGGGTATAGGTTTTCAGGCCACTGAAGCTGAATTCCAGCCCCGGCCGGTCGATCATCGGCCGTGGAAATTTGTACACCCCCGGCTTGCCCTGTTGCGCCAGCTTCGCCAGCACCGGTCCACCGGGATAACCCAGCCCAAGCAATTTGGCGGTTTTATCGAAGGCCTCACCGGCCGCATCATCCAGGCTTTCCCCGAGCAGGGTGTACTGGCCGACACCTTTGACCTCCGCCAGTAAGGTGTGCCCGCCGGACACCAGCAGCGCAACAAAGGGAAAGGCCGGTGCCGGATCTTCCAGCATGGGCGCCAGCAGATGTCCTTCCATATGGTGCACGCCAATCGCCGGCACACCCAGTCCCATCGCCATGGCGCGGCCGGTGCAGGCCCCCACCATCAGTGCACCCACCAGGCCGGGGCCTGCGGTGTAGGCAATGCCGTCCAGCTGTGATTTGCTCACCCCGGCCTGTTGCAGCACCTGTTCCGCCAGCGGCAATAAATAGCGCACATGGTCACGGGATGCCAGCTCCGGCACCACCCCGCCGTATTCGCCGTGCAGCGCAACCTGCGAATGCAACACATGGGCCAGCAGCCCCTTTTCGGAGTCATACACCGCCAGCCCGGTTTCGTCACAGGACGACTCAATACCCAATACAATCATATAATCTACTTAATCTTTGTATATTTAATTTTGGTAATTATTGAAAAACTGATATAATCCCGCGGTTCAACGGCAGGCCATATGAAACCCATGGTCTGTGCATCAACAGATTAAACTATTTTAGAGTGAGAATTCTGAATGCCACAAGTTAAAGTTAAAGACAACGAGCCATTTGACGTTGCTCTGCGTCGTTTCAAACGCTCATGCGAGAAAGCCGGTATCTTAACCGAAATCCGTCGTCGCGAGTGCTATGAAAAGCCCACAACCGAGCGTAAGCGCAAAGCAGCTGCTGCCGTTAAGCGCAACCTGAAGAAACTGTTCAAAGAGCGTGAGCGCCTGACTCGCAATCCACATCGCCGCCGTTAATTTTTACTGAACGGCACGCGATATGAGTCTCAAACAAACCCTGACCGATGCCATGAAAGCTGCCATGAAAGGCGGCGACAAATCCCGCCTGGGCGTGATACGTCTGGTGATGGCGGCGATAAAGCAGGTTGAGGTCGACGAACGCATCGAGCTGAATGATGAGCGAGTGCTCGCCGTGCTGGACAAGATGGTCAAGCAACGCCGCGAGTCCATCAGCCAGTATAATGCGGCTGGCCGTGATGACCTGGTGCAACAGGAAGAATACGAAGTCAGCGTACTTCAGGACTTTCTCCCCGAAGCACTCAGTGACGACGAAATTGAACAGATGATTGCAAAGGCTGTCGATGAGACCGGTGCCAGCTCCATCAAGGACATGGGCAAGGTGATGGGCTTACTCAAGCCGCAGATGCAAGGGCGAGCCGACATGGGCGCCGTTAGCGGCAAAATCAAAGCCCGGCTGAACGCCTGAGTTTATATTTCCCGCACTCTGCTCCGGCTGTACAGCCGCCGCCTGCACACAAACACACGCCAAGCTGACACATGACAGAACTTAAAAACGACCGTTTTCTCCGCGCACTCCTTAAACAGCCCGTTGATCGTACACCGATCTGGATTATGCGTCAGGCCGGCCGCTACCTGCCTGAATACCGCGCCACCCGCGAACAGGCCGGCGATTTTATGAGCCTGTGCAAGAACCCGGAGCTGGCCTGTGAAGTCACCCTGCAGCCACTGCGCCGTTTTGAGCTGGATGCGGCGATTCTGTTTTCCGACATTCTGACCATCCCCGACGCCATGGGTCTCGGCCTGTATTTTGAAACCGGCGAAGGGCCACGCTTCAAAAGCCCGATTCGCAGTGCTGCAGATATCAAAAATCTGCCCATTCCCGATCCGGAAGACGAGCTGCGTTATGTAATGGACGCGGTGCGCACCATTCGCCGTGAACTGGATGGCAGTGTCCCGCTGATCGGTTTCACCGGCAGCCCATGGACGCTGGCCACCTATATGATCGAAGGTGGCAGCAGCAAAACCTTCAGCAAGTCGAAGACCATGTTGTTTGACCAGCCGGCACTGGCACACCAGTTACTGGAAAAGGTCACCGAGTCAGTCACCAGCTACCTCAATGCCCAGGTGGCCGCCGGCGCTCAGGCACTGATGATGTTCGATACCTGGGGCGGCAGCCTGAACCCGGAAATGTACCGCGCTTTCTCACTCGACTATATGCGCAAAATTGTCGCCAATGTGACCCGTGAAGCTGATGGCCGCCAGGTGCCGATTATTCTGTTCACCAAGGGTGGCGGACAATGGCTGAATGAAATAGCCGACACCGGCTGTGATGGCCTGGGTCTGGACTGGACCACCAATATCGGCGATGCTCGTGCACAGGTAGGTGACCGTGTCGCACTGCAGGGTAATATGGACCCCAATACATTGTATGCCTCGCCGGACACCATTCGTGCCGAAGCTGCAAAAATCCTCCGCGATTACGGCCAGGGCAGCGGTCATGTGTTTAATCTGGGTCACGGCATTACCCCTGACATTAATCCGGATCACGTCAAGGCACTGGTTGATGCGGTACATGAACTGAGTCAGCCCTACCACAAATAATCATTCTTCCGCAATCCATCTTCGGCCTGACCCGGCCCGGCGTCAGGCCGCAGTCTTCCCCACAGGCACTGCAGTTATTTTTGACCTCACGACAATTCCTTGTCAGAATGCAAAACAGATAAATAGAATGACAACCGACAGGGCCTCAACACAGCGCCCTTTGCAACACTAAAGGAATAACCCTGAATGATTAAGAAATGTCTGTACCCGGTGGCTGGCTATGGCACCCGCTTTCTGCCTGCGACCAAATCCATGCCCAAGGAAATGCTTCCCATTGTTGACAAACCCCTGATTCAATACGCTGCTGAAGAAGCCATGGACGCGGGCATGACCGAAAATGCCTTTGTCACCGGCCGTGGCAAGCATGCGATTCCCAATCATTTCGACATCAGCTACGAGCTGGAAAACGAAATTTCCGGTACCGGCAAGGAAGAAAAACTCACTGATATCCGCCGTCTGATCGACAACTGCTCATTCACCTACACCCGTCAGAAGCAGATGAAAGGCCTGGGCCACGCGGTACTCACCGGTGAAAACATGATTGGCGACCAGCCATTCGGGGTGATTCTCGCGGATGACCTGTGCCTGCCGGAAGAAGGTGGCCAGGGCATTATGTCGCAGATGGTTGATCTGTATAAGCAGTTCCGCTGCTCCATTGTGGCGATTGAAGAAGTGCCCATGGAAAACATCAGCAGCTACGGCGTGATTGACGGCGAAATGATTAATGACAATATTTTTCGCGTCAAGAACATGGTGGAAAAACCCTCACAGGACAAGGCCCCCAGCAACCTGGCGGTGATCGGTCGCTATATCCTGACACCGGATATTTTTGACATTTTGCGCAACACCAAACCCGGCGCCAACGATGAGGTCCAGCTCACCGATGCGATTATGACCCAGGCGCAGAACGGCTGTGTGATGGCATACAAGTTTAAAGGACGTCGTTTTGATTGCGGCAGCGTTGAGGGCTTTGTTGAAGCCACCAACTACTGCTATGAAAACATCTACAAAAAGAAATAACCCCACAAGGTCAACCAGAACGTCAACTTAAAAAGCGCAGAATTTTTTCTGCGCTTTTTATATGCCCGCAACATGCAGAGCGCATCAGACTGCACTGATTCCGCCATTTAACTTTCCAGCCAGGCGGCCGCTATAATCAGGTATGTCGCCACACCCAAAAAGATGGCTGAGTCAGCGGGCGATACCTGTCAAGCCACACAACACAGAGCGGAATCGACAGCACATGCACAGCAGACGACTGATTATCCTATGCACCCTGCTCGGCTGCGGCAGCAGTTCAGCGCTGCTGGCCGATAACAGCGAAGACCCGCGCAGCCCATGGGCGCAACGCTTCATGCCCGACAGTCACACCCTGCAGCCATCACCCTCGACCACTGCATCGACCGACACAAACAAAACACGGCCCAGCCCACAACAACTGCAAACACACGCATTCAATCAGGCGTTTGAGTTACTGAAAGCAGCAAAATATACGCAGGCAATTGAAGGTTTTAAGCAGTTCATTCAACGTTACCCGCAAAGCGAACACATCGCCGAAAGCCATTACTGGATTGGCGAGGCACACTATCTGGCAAAAAACTATCAACTGGCACTGGATCAATTTACCCATCTCATGATTTACTTTGCTGATAATGAGTTTGCCCGACAGGCATTACTGAAATCCGCCGACACCTACCGGGCCATGCAGAACACATCCCAGGCAAAGCAGCTCTATCAACGAGTCATCAAAAATCACCCCGGCTCCAGTTATGCTGTAAAGGCCAGTGAACGACTCCGACAATTGCAAACGAACAACGGCACTTGAACCGCAACAATAGCGTTCTGCCTTCCTGCTAAACCCTGATAACTCTGTGCTTTCTTTGGCGTTTTATAGCCGTATATTACCTGCTACTTATCTTTTTTTTGCACGGCATTTCCTGTAAAATACTCGACCCCTTGTCCGTCGCCCAGACCTTAGTGGGTGAATTTCCGGAAAGCTAAATTTATCAATACGCGAGCAGATGACTGCTGCGCTGCGTATTAAGAGGCAGTTATGAGCGAAAATAACACTATCTTCAATCAGTACACACGACCTGACAAGCACGGTTTATACGACCCTGCAAACGAAACGGAAAACTGTGGCGTAGGCTTTGTCGCTCATATCAAAGGCCAGCCCAGCCATCAGATTGTTGAAGACGCCGACCATATCCTGCGCCGCATGGTGCACCGTGGCGCCTGTGGCTGCGAAACCAATACCGGTGACGGCGCCGGCATTATGACCAACCTGCCCTATGAGTTTTTACAGCGTGTAGCCAGAGAAGACCTGTCTGCGGAATTGCCGGAAAAAGGCCGTTATGCCGCCGGTAATGTATTCCTGCCGGTTGACGACAGCGAACGCGCACTGTGCAAGCAGCGGGTTAACCAGGCCATTGAAGCCTCCGGGCAAACCCTGATCGGCTGGCGTCAGCTGCCGGTTGATCCGATTAAGGCCGACATCGGCCCGACTGCACGTCGCGCCATGCCACATATGGAGCAGCTGTTTATTGCCGCCGCTGACAACACCGACGACAATGCCTTTGAGCGCGCACTGTATGTACTGCGCAAGGACAGCACCAACAGCATTCGCAACGATGACAGCCTCAGGCAGCGCGAAATGTTCTATGTCTGTTCGCTGTCGACCCGGGTGATTGTCTACAAGGGCATGCTCAACCCGGATCAGATGATGCCGTTTTATCAGGATCTGAATGCGGCGGATTACACCGCGCATCTGGCGATGGTGCACTCACGCTTCTCCACCAATACCTTCCCCTCATGGGATCGCGCCCAGCCCAAGCGTTTTATGAGCCATAATGGCGAAATTAATACCCGGCTGGGTAATGCCAGCTGGATGCGCGCCCGTGAAGGCACCGCACAAAGCCCGCTGTTCGGTGATGAGATCAAACGCGTACTGCCGGTGATTGAGCCGGATGTATCCGACTCGGGCAGCTTCGACAATGTGCTGGAGTTTCTGCTGATGGGCGGCCGCAGCCTGCAGGAAGCAGTGATGATGATGGTGCCGGAAGCCTGGCAGAACGACAGCAGCATGTCGGAAGAAAAGCGCGCCTTCTATGAATACCAGTCTGCACTGATGGAGCCCTGGGATGGCCCGGCCTCGATCGTGTTTACCGATGGCCGCTATATCGGCGCCACCCTGGATCGCAACGGCCTGCGCCCCAGCCGCTATTACCTGACCCACGACGACCGTGTGGTGATGGCCTCGGAAGTTGGCGTGCTGCCGATCGAGCCGGACAATGTGAAATTCAAGGGCCGCCTGCAGCCCGGCAAGATGTTTCTGATCGACTTCGACCAGGGCCGAATGATTCCCGATGAAGAAGTCAAACACGAATTTGCCTCCAGACAGCCTTACCATCAATGGCTGTCCAATCAGCGCATTTCACTGGCACAACTGGAGCCCGGCGAGGAAGCCCACGGCTTTAACCAGCAAGACCTGTTGCCGCGCATGCGTGCTTTCGGCTATACCTCGGAAACCATGCAGTTTATGTTGCTGCCACTGGTAAAAGAAGGCCGTGACCCGGTTGGCTCGATGGGTAATGATGCGGCGCTGGCCTGTATGTCGAACAAGTCGCGGATGATTTACGACTATTTCAAACAGCTGTTTGCCCAGGTCACCAACCCGGCCATCGACTCGATTCGTGAAGAAGTGGTGATGTCGCTGCAATGCTATATCGGCCCGGAAAAGAACCTGCTGGAATCCAGCGAGGAGCATGCGCATCGCCTGCTGGTACCACACCCGATTATTACCAATGAAGAACTGGCCGCACTGAAACACATTAATTACCGTGGCTGGACCTCGCAGACCATCGACATCACCTACGACAAGGCGAAAGGCAAGGCCGGTCTGGCGAAGGCACTGGATCGCATCTGTGACCAAGCCACCCAGGCGATTAATGACGGCCACAGTCTGGTGATTCTGTCGGATCGCAATATCAGTGCCGATCGTGTACCGGTGAGCGCACTGCTTGCCACCGGCGCGGTGCATCAGCATCTGGTAAAAGAGCATATGCGTACCCGCATCGGCCTGGTGCTGGAATCCGGCGAAGCCCGCGAAGTGCATCACCATTGCCTGCTCACCGGTTACGGCATTGACGCGATCAACCCGTATCTGGCCTTTGAAGCCCTGTGGGATGCACAGCGCAAGGGCCTGCTGGATGCCAGTGTTTACGACAACGATGACAGGATTGTGGAAGGCTACCGTAAATCGGTGGGCAAGGGCATGTTCAAGGTGTTCGCCAAAATGGGGATTTCCACCCTGCAGTCCTATAAAGCGGCACAGATTTTTGAAGCCGTGGGTCTGGCGGACGACGTCATTGCACGTTGTTTCGAAGGCACGGCCAGCCGCATCCAGGGGGTCAGCCTCGACGTGCTGGCGGAAGAGTCACTGCGCCGTCATGCGCTGGGTTATTCTGCGCGCGAAAGTCAGGTTACAGTGCTGCCTAATCAGGGCGATATGCACTGGCGCGCCAATGGTGACCGCCATATGTGGAACCCGCTGAGCATCTCCAGTCTGCAGCAGGCGGCGCGCAGCGGCGACGCCAGCGCCTATGAACATTTCGCCAGACTGGCCAATGAAGACACCAAACAATGCACCCTGCGCGGCATGCTGGACTTCAAGCAGGGCGTTAACCCGGCGATTGATATCAGCGAAGTTGAGTCTGCCAAAGACATTGTAAAACGCTTTGCCACCGGCGCCATGAGTTTCGGCTCGATCTCACCGGAATCCCATGAGTCACTGGCCATTGCGATGAACCGCATGGGCGGCAAGTCCAATACCGGCGAAGGTGGCGAAGATGCCGCGCGCTGGACCCCGGATGCGAATGGCGATTCACGTCGTTCGGCAATCAAGCAGGTAGCCTCCGGTCGCTTTGGTGTCACCATTGATTACCTGACCAATGCCGATGAGCTGCAGATCAAGGTATCCCAGGGCGCGAAACCCGGTGAAGGCGGCGAGCTGCCCGGCACCAAGGTGGATGAACTGATTGCACGTCTGCGTCACTCAACCCCCGGGGTTGGCCTGATCAGCCCACCACCGCATCACGATATCTATTCCATCGAGGATCTGGCGCAGCTGATTCACGACCTGAAAAACGCCAATAAAGACGCGCGTATCTCGGTCAAACTGGTGGCCGAAAGAGGCGTTGGCACGATTGCTTCCGGCGTCACCAAGGCGCATGCAGATCACATTGTGATTGCCGGTCACGATGGCGGCACCGGCGCCTCACCGATCACCTCGATCAAGCACGCCGGCCTGCCCTGGGAACTGGGGGTTGCGGAAACCCACCAGACCCTGGTGATGAACGACCTGCGTTCACGGGTGGTGATCCAGACTGACGGCCAGATGAAAACCGGCAGAGATGTGGCCATAGCCGCGTTGCTGGGTGCGGAAGAATACGGCTTTGCCACCGCCCCGCTGATTAGCCTGGGTTGCATAATGATGCGCAAGTGTCACCTCAATACCTGCCCGGTGGGTATCGCCACCCAGGACAGGGAATTGCGTAAGAAATTCAAGGGCAAGCCGGAACATGTGGTGAACTACCTGTTTATGGTGGCAGAAGACCTGCGCCAGATCATGGCCTCACTGGGCTTCCGTAGCATTAATGAAATGATCGGCCGCGTAGACTGCCTGGAGCCCGCAACCGATTCCAGCCACTGGAAACAGAGCGGCATCGACCTGAGCATGCTGCTGACCCCGGCTGAGAAACCGCATCCGAATGTGGAAGTGCATCAGACCATCAAGCAGGATCATGGCCTGGAAGATGCACTGGACAACCAGCTGATCGAGCTGGCGAAAGATGCGCTGGAAAATGGCAACAAGGTCGATATCGAGCTACCGGTGATCAATACCAACCGCGTGGTTGGCACCATGCTGTCCCACCAAGTGGCGAAGAAATACGGTTCGGAGATGCTGCCCGATGGCACCATCAATATCAAACTGACCGGTTCCGCCGGTCAGTCACTGGGCGCCTTCCTCGCCAGAGGCATCACCATTGAAGTGGAAGGTGATGCCAACGACTATGTAGGCAAGGGCCTGAGCGGTGGTCGGGTGATTGTTGCGCCACCCAAAAACAGCAGCTTTGTTGCTGAAGAAAACATTATCGTGGGCAACGTTTGCCTGTATGGTGCAACCTCCGGTGAAGCCTATTTCCGCGGCATCGCGGCGGAACGTTTCTGCGTGCGCAACTCCGGCGCCAGCGCCGTAGTGGAAGGCATCGGTGATCACGGTTGTGAATACATGACCGGTGGACGCATTGCGGTACTCGGCCCGGTGGGCCGCAACTTCGCCGCCGGTATGAGTGGCGGTATCGCCTATATATGGGACCACCAGGGTGAGCTGGCGACTCGTTGCAATATGGGCATGGTGGAACTGGAAAGCGTCAGCGCTGAGGAAGACATTGCCGAGCTGAAAACCATGATCGAGAACCATCTCAAATACACAGGTTCAGCAGTTGCACAGCGCATGCTGAAAGACTGGGATGGTGCGCTCAGCCAGTTTGTGAAAGTGATGCCAACCGATTACAAACGGGTACTGCAGGAGCAGAAGAAAAAAGCCAACGCTGCCTGATGGCAGCCCGGGTTCATTGAACGTTTTTGATTTAAAAAGAAAACGCAAATGAACGCGAATAAGCGCAAATAAACGCGATCTGATACAGGTATAAAACCGAATATTCCCGCCAGTGCTGGCGGGTGGTGGCCCAGTGTAAAGTTACTGAGCAAACGCACCAGGGTCAAAAGCTTGCATTAAAGCTTTAGCGTTCATTAGCGGCCTTAGCGTTCATTAGCGTTAATCTTTTCATAAAAGGTTATTTAGACAATGGGTAAAGTAACAGGTTTTAAAGAGTTCGAACGACAGACGGAAGCCTATCGTGATGCTGAAGAGCGCCTGAAAGACTTTAAGGAAATTTACACTGAACACGATGCCGAGAAGCTGAGTATCCAGGGTGCACGCTGCATGGACTGCGGTATTCCTTTCTGCCAGTCGGACACCGGCTGCCCGGTTGATAACCTGATTCCGGAATGGAACGACATGGTGTACAACGACCGCTGGCAGGATGCCAGTGCGCGTCTGCACTACACCAATAACTTCCCCGAGTTCACCGGTCGTGTCTGTCCTGCACCCTGTGAAGGCGCCTGTGTGCTGGGCGTGATTGAACCGGCGGTGACCATTAAAAACATCGAGTGTGCGATTGTTGATCGCGCCTTTGATGAAGGCTGGGTAAAGGCCGAAGGCCCGCAATCACGTAGCGGCAAAAAAGTCGCCGTGGTCGGTTCAGGCCCTGCAGGACTGGCTGCGGCACAGCAACTGAATCGCGCAGGTCACAGTGTCACCGTATATGAACGCGCCGATCGTCTGGGCGGCCTGCTAATGTACGGCATTCCCAATATGAAACTGGAAAAGGCGCTGATCGATCGCCGCGTCGAGCTGATGCGCGAAGAAGGCGTCGAGTTCATGACCAATGCCAATGTGGGTGAGAATGTTGATGTTAAGGAACTGATGGCGAGCAACGATGCCCTGCTGCTGGCCACCGGCGCGACCACACCACGGGATCTGCCGGTTGATGGCCGTGAGCTGGATGGTGTGCATTTCGCCATGGAATTTCTCACCGCCAATACAAAAAGTCTGCTCGATTCCAGTCTTGAAGATGGCAATTACATCAGCGCCAGAGACAAGCATGTGGTGGTGATCGGCGGCGGTGACACCGGCACCGACTGCATCGGCACCTCACTGCGCCATGGCTGCAAGTCAGTGGTTAACTTCGAGCTGATGTCGAAGCCACCGGCGGAGCGCGCGGAAAACAACCCCTGGCCGGCATGGCCGCATATCTACCGTGTCGATTACGGTCACGAGGAAGCCGCCAAAGTTCAGGGTAAGGATCCACGCACCTACTGCATTTTATCAAAAGGCTTCCAGGGCGAAGACGGCAAGGTAAAAAACGTGACCACCATCGAGGTGGAATGGTACAGCGATGAAGAAACCGGCCAGTGGAAAATGCAGGAAGTGCCCGGTTCCGAAAAACAATGGCCGGCAGACCTGGTATTACTGGCAATGGGTTTCCTCGGCCCGGAACATTATGTCAGCGATGCACTGGGCATTGACTATGACCAGCGCTCCAACTACCAGGCAGACTACGGCAACTACGCCACCAGTATCAAAGGTGTGTATGCCGCAGGTGACTGCCGCCGTGGTCAGTCGCTGGTGGTCTGGGGTATCAACGAGGGCCGCGAAGCCGCCGAGCAGATCGATCAGTATTTAATGAAATAAAAGACTAACGCAAATGAACGCAAATAATCGCGAATACACGCGAATGTTTTTAAGGGTTGTGTGCCTTCGGCACACAACCCTTAATTTTTTCTGAATACAATTCATCACGGGATTCACCATGAAAAGACCACAGGCATCAACAACCCGGAATATATTTGCGTTTATTTGCGCTCATTCGCGTTCATTCGCGTTAACAAAAACACTCAAGCCTGCGGCATAATACTCGGATGGCGGGCCTTATTCCCCAACAATTTATCGATGACCTGATCAACCGAGCAGACATAGTTGATGTGGTGGACAGCCGGGTTGCGCTGAAAAAACGCGGCAAGGAATACGTTGCCTGCTGTCCGTTTCATAATGAAAAATCGCCGTCGTTTACGGTGAGCCAGAGCAAGCAGTTTTACCACTGTTTCGGCTGTGGTGCCCACGGCACCGCCCTGGGCTTTATTATGGAGTACGAGCGCCTGGATTTTGTCGATGCGGTGGAGGCCCTGGCCGCCGAATACCATATGGAAGTACCCCGTGAACAGGGCACGCACGAGCGCACACAGGATGATAAAAAACCGCTATACGAGCTATTGCAACAGGCCGCGCTCAGTTATGCCAGTGAACTGAAAAAAACACCCCGTGCCATTGAGTATTTAAAACAGCGCGGCCTGAGTGGCGAGGTTGCCAGAACGTTTCAGCTGGGCTATGCGCCGGACAGCTGGGATTTCATTCTGGCGCAGCACAGCAATAATCCGGCACAGCAGTCCGCCTGCCTCAAGGCCGGCCTGACCATCGAGAAAAATCCACAGAAGCACTACGACCGTTTCCGCGACCGCATTATGTTTCCGATCCGCGACCGTCGTGGCCGGGTCATCGGCTTTGGTGGGCGCATCCTCGACAAGGGTGAACCCAAATACCTCAACTCACCTGAAACCCCGGTGTTCCACAAAGGCGAAGAGCTGTATGGCCTGTATGAGGCGCGACAGGCAGTAAAAGATTTACAGCGGATTATTATTGTTGAAGGCTATATGGATGTGGTGGCGCTGGCGCAACACGGTATTCCCTATGCTGTGGCAACACTGGGCACCGCCACCTCGCAGCAGCAGATTAGTAAACTGTTCCGTATCGTGCCGGAACTGGTGTTCTGTTACGACGGCGACGCAGCGGGCAAAAAAGCGGCCTGGCGTGCACTGGAAAATGCACTGCCGGTATTGCGTGACGGGGTGCAGGCGCGTTTTCTGTTTCTGCCCGACGGCGAAGACCCGGACAGTCTGGTGCGCAAGGAAGGCCAGCAAACGTTTGAACAACGCCTGCAACAGGCCACGCCGCTCTCCGATTTTTTACTGTCGCATCTGGCAGAACCGCTGGACCTGTCGGCGGCTGACGGCAAGGCACGCTTGTCTGAGCTGGCGAAACCACTGATCGGAAAAATTTCTGCCGGCGTGTTTAAAGACCTGCTGCTGGATCAGTTATCACAGATGATCGGTCTGTCGAGCAACTCGCTGCAACAACATATTCCGGCACAATCAGCAACCGCAGACGGCCGCCCGTTACAGCCTGCAGCGCGCCACAAAAAACATCAGGTGAGCATGACCCCTACCCGGCTGGTGATCGCACTGCTGCTGCAGTACCCGCAAAGCGCACAACATTGCAGCATCCCCGATGAGCTACGCGCCTCGGACATGCCCGGGCTGAACCTGCTGATACAGCTGCACGACACGATTATACAAACCGCCGCCAACTCGCCTTCAGTGTTACTGGAGCGCTGGCGCGACGCCGCTGATGAAAGCATTATGACCCGGCTGATGCAGCTGGATATTCCCGGCAGTGGTGAACCCGACGAACAGCTGCAGCTGATTAATGATGCACTGCATAAACTGGTGCAAAAGCACCGCGAATTCCGTATGGAAGCGCTGCTGCAGAAAAGCCGCAACACGCCGCTGAATGACGACGAGCGCGCCGAGCTGAGCCAGCTCTATCAACGGGACGAACCCCAGCAATAGCGCGGCAATGGCCCGCATCAAGCGTGAATAATTGCCGAAACTAGGCATTTTAAATAAACTGGTTTATAATTCATTTCGCACCGAGGGGCGCTGCAGCAGATTCCCTTCCTAATCATAGGGCTGTCAGGCTCGGTGTATTCATATTGAACGGCGCTCATTAATTAGTGGTTAAGCTAAACTAATGAGCGCAGTAAAGCATCGGCACTCCTGCCAGCCTTTCCTTATCATTACTTAGCTTTAAACACCTTCGATTTAAGTCAGTCGCGCACTGGTATGGGCTGCATTGAGGATATTACTATGTCGAATAGTCATTTATTTACGTCAGAATCTGTGTCTGAGGGACATCCGGACAAGGTCGCAGACCAGATTTCGGACGCCGTTCTGGACGCCATATTCGAGCAGGACCCCAAAGCACGGGTGGCCTGCGAAACCCTGATTAACACCGGCATGGTTGTGCTATCCGGCGAAATCACCACTGAAGCCTGGGTGGATATGCAAGCCATCGTGCGTGATACCGTGCGCAATATCGGTTACACCAGTTCGGAAATGGGTTTTGATGCTGACTCCTGCGCGGTGATCACCTCCATCGACAAACAGTCCCCCGACATCGCCATGGGCGTAGATGAAAGTGCCGATCATGAGCAGGGCGCCGGTGACCAGGGCCTGATGTTTGGTTATGCCTGTAATGAAACCGACGTACTGATGCCCGCGCCCATCAGCTATGCCCATCAACTGGTGAAACGCCAGGCGGAAGTGCGCAAGAATGGCACATTGTGCTGGTTACGTCCCGATGCCAAAAGCCAGGTGACCTTCCGTTATGAAGACGGCAAGCCGGTAGCGATTGATGCAGTGGTGCTGTCGACCCAGCATTCGCCGGATATCAGTCTTGATGCGCTGCGCGAAGCGGTTATGGATGAAGTCATCAAATATGTGTTACCGGACAAGCTGATCAGCAAGGACACCAAGTTCTTTATCAACCCTACTGGCAAGTTTGTTATTGGCGGCCCGGTGGGTGACTGTGGTCTAACCGGGCGTAAAATTATCGTCGACACCTATGGCGGCATGGCACGTCACGGTGGCGGCGCATTCTCCGGCAAGGATCCCTCCAAGGTGGATCGCTCTGCCGCATACGCCGGTCGTTATGTGGCGAAAAATATTGTTGCCGCAGGTCTGGCCGACAAGTGCGAGATCCAGGTCTCCTATGCGATTGGTGTGGCCGAACCCACCTCAATTTCGGTGGAAACCTTTGGTACCGGCAAGGTATCCGACAGCCGCATTGTCGAGCTGGTGCGCGAACACTTTAACCTTAAGCCTAAAGGTCTGGTTCAGATGCTGGATCTGCTGCGTCCGATTTATGGCAATACCGCAGCTTACGGCCACTTTGGTCGCACCGAAGACAACTTTACCTGGGAACGCACCGACAGGGCCGACGCACTGAAAGATGCTGCCGGACTTTAAACCTTTTTAATTGCAATGCCCGCAGCGTTGCATACACAGAACAGATCAGGAAACATTATGAGTACAGAATTTACAGATTACAAAGTTGCCGATATTTCACTTGCCGACTGGGGTCGCAAGGAAATCGCCATCGCGGAAATCGAAATGCCGGGCCTGATGGCACTGCGTGAAGAATACGCCGGTAAAAAACCACTGGATGGCTGCCGCATTATGGGCAGTATCCACATGACTATTCAAACCGCGGTATTAATTGAAACCCTGGTTGAACTGGGCGCGGAAGTTCGCTGGGTGTCCTGTAATATTTTCTCAACCCAGGATCATGCCGCCGCTGCCATTGCAGCCCAGGGCATTCCTGTATTCGCCTGGAAGGGTGAGACCATCGAAGAATACTGGTGGTGTACCGAGCAGGCGCTGATGTGGCCTGATGGCAAACTGCCGAACATGATTCTGGACGATGGCGGTGACGCAACCCTGCTGGTACACAAGGGTGTCGAATTTGAAAAAGCCGGTGCAATACCTGCAACAAAAGACAGTGACAATGAAGAGTACAAGGCAATTCTGGATGTACTGCGGCGCACCATCACGCCGGGCGAAACTGTGTGGGGTGATATTGCGGCCAGCGTTAAAGGCGTAACCGAAGAAACCACCACCGGTGTTCACCGTTTATACGAAATGCAGGAAAAAGGTCAGCTGTTGTTCCCTGCAATGAACGTCAACGATTCCGCCACCAAGTCGAAATTCGATAACCTGTACGGCTGCCGTGAATCACTGATCGACAGCATCAAACGTGCTACCGATGTGATGATCGCTGGCAAGATCTGTGTTGTACTGGGTTACGGTGATGTAGGCAAGGGCTGTGCGCAGGCTTACAAAGGCATGGGCGCAACAGTATGGGTTACTGAAATTGATCCGATCTGCGCACTGCAGGCAGCGATGGAAGGTCATCGTGTAGTTGATATGGACGAAGCCTGCAAAATGGGTGACATATTTGTAACCACAACAGGTAACGTAAATGTGATCAACCACGATCATATGCAGGCAATGAAAAACGAAGCGATCGTGTGTAACATTGGTCACTTCGATTCGGAAATTGATATTGCCTCACTGGAAAAATATGAGTGGGAAGAAATCAAACCACAGGTTGATCATGTTATTTTCCCGGATGGCAAGAAGATTATTATTCTGGCAAAAGGTCGACTGGTTAACCTGGGTTGTGCAACAGGCCACCCCAGCTTTGTTATGTCTGCTTCGTTTACCAATCAGGTTATGGCGCAGATCGAGTTCTATACAAACGCTGAAGCTTATGAAAACAAGGTTTATATTCTGCCCAAGCATCTGGACGAAAAAGTCGCTCGACTGCATCTGACAAAGATCGGTGCACATCTGACTGAACTGACAAAGGAACAGGCTGACTATATCAATGTACCGGTTGAAGGCCCATATAAGCCAGATCATTATCGCTACTAATCGAACAGTGAACCAGGGCCAGCGTTAAACGTCGCCTCACTGTTACTAACGCACCGGGGCCGGTATAAAATCAGCCCCGATGCATTTAAATGGGCGCATTTAAACGATGTTTATTGCACCCCTAAAAAGTACAGATCATGAAAAGCCAACAGAAACTCAAAAAACAGTTCAGCTGTGAATTTTTCCCACCCAAAACAGAACAGGGTATGGAAAAGCTGTTTGCAACAGCGGAAACCCTGTCACAGAAAATTGACCCGAAATTTTTCTCCGTTACCTTTGGTGCCGGCGGCTCAACCCGTGAAACCACTTTCACTGCTGTCGCCAGTTTAATGCGCTACACCGGCCGTGAAGTGGCACCGCACCTGTCGTGCATTGGCTCCAGCAAGCAACAGCTTATGGACATTCTCGCCGACTATCAACAGCAGGGCGTTAAGCGGATTGTTGCACTGCGCGGCGATCTACCATCTGGCACTGTTTCCCATGGTGATTTTACCCATGCTAATCAGCTGGTCAGTTTTATCCGTGAGAACTACCAGGATCAGTTCAAAATTGAAGTGGCCGCGTATCCGGAAACCCACCCTCAGGCAGTAAGCGCACGTAAGGATTTACTGCATTTTCTGCAGAAAGTGAATGCCGGTGCCGACGCGGCCATCACGCAGTATTTTTACAATATCGACAGTTATTTCTATTTTATTGATGACTGCGAAAAAGCAGGGCTGGATCTACCCATCGTGCCTGGCATTATGCCGATTACCAACTACAGCAATCTGTCCAGATTCTCCGAAATGTGTGGTGCTGAACTTCCACAATGGCTGAGACGCAAACTCGAATCCTACGCGGATGATGCCGAATCCATCAAGGACTTCGGTGCCGAATTTATGTCCTCCATGTGCCAGCGTCTGCTCGACATGGGCGCACCAGGTCTGCACTTCTATACCATGAACCAGTCCGAAGCCAGCCTGCGCATCTGGAGCAATCTCAGCAAATAATTATTTTGCCGAGTACGCATTATGAAACAGATTCGAATTTATCAGGATACTGAGCTTGCCAGTGGCAACTCTGTGTCACTTGATAAGCTCGCCAGCAATCACCTGTTACGCGTATTACGTTTACGCCAGGGTGATGAATTTATCCTGTTTAATGGCGACGGCTACGAATACACGTCGAAGCTGGAAATTTCCGCTAAAACCGCCATTGCACAGATTAGCGAGGCACACACAACGCGACGTGAATCCGCTTTACAACTGCACCTGTATCAGGGAATTTCCAAAGGCGAGCGCATGGACTTTGCTATCCAGAAAGCGATCGAGCTGGGTGTCAGCGCAATTACACCGATGTTTTGCGAGCGCACGGTGGTCAGTTTAAAAGGCGATCGCCTGAGCAAAAAACTGCAACACTGGCAGGGTATTGCCATCAGCGCCTGCGAACAGTCTGGACGCAATCGCATTCCGCTTATTCACCCCGCGCTAGCTTTTCCACAGGCACTTGCTGCCGATACGACACAGCTCAAGCTGATGCTTGAACCGACGGCAGATCAGCAATTTTCATCGCTACAGCCCGAGAATAATGCAGTAAGCATTTACATTGGCCCGGAAGGCGGATTTAGTGATAATGAAATTTCCCAGGCAAAAAACTGCGATTTACGCGGCATTAATCTGGGACCAAGAATATTAAGAACCGAGACCGCAGCACTGGCGGCAGTGACCGCCTGCCAGTTACTCTGGGGTGATCTGAATCGAACGACTAACGACTAACGACTAACGACTAACGACTAACGACCAACGACCAACGACCAACGACCAACGACCAAGTTTAGTGTGTCATGACCTGCTTAACAATGCCTTCCAGCTTTTCAAGATCAATCACACTGTAACGCTTATCACCAATCAGAAGACGCTCTTCAATCGCCGGATGGCCTATCTCATCCTTGTCTTCGAGTATATCTTCTTCCTTTAACTGCATTACAGACGGCGCGCCCTGCACCAGTATCGAGATAAAGGGAAATTTACGGTCTTCACCAATCGAAAACAGAATAGCCGCCTTCACCGAACCACTTGCCAGGCTGGGCATACGCACCCCGCCCATGGCTTCAAACGAAATCAGTGGCACCGAATTACCACGCCAGTCCAGATAACCCAGCATCCAGCCCGGTTTATTGGCCACGTTAATAATGTTTTTAATCGGCACAATTTCCGCAACCGCTGCATTGGGCAGCAGGATTTCGTCCTCATTAATCTTCAGGGCAAGGCACTTGATCTGATTTTCCGACATTAGCCAATCAACTCATAAATATTTTGCATCAGATCATCTTCCTGATACGGCTTACCAAGGTATTTGTTTACGCCGATTTCCATCGCCTTATCCCGGTGCTTGCTACCGCTTCGTGAAGTGATCATAATAATCGGCAGATCCTTCAGGCGCTCATCGTTACGCACATGGGTTGCCACTTCGTAACCATCCATTCTGGGCATTTCTATATCCAGCAACATCACATCCGGCATAATTTCCTGCAGCTGCGATACTGCATCCACACCGTCTTTAGCAGTAACGACTTTCATATTGTGACGTGCCAGCATGCGCTCGGTAACTTTTCTGATGGTAATCGAATCATCCACCACCATAACAATTTTCTCGCGCTCTTCCTCCACCGGTTTGCTAACCTGCTGCTCAGCCTGCAGTTCTTCTGCCTCGGATAAACTGATAATTGAACCACCCAGTACCAGCGCATTCACTTCAAGAATCAGTACCACACGACCGTCACCCAGAATGGTTGCGCCCGAAATGCCGCGCACCGAATTAATCTGCGGACCAACCGGTTTCACCACAATTTCACGTCGACCAATCAGCTCATCCACATGCAGTGCGATGCGCAGATCACCGGCTCTGGCCAGCAATACCGGGAACAATTGTCCCGATCGGGAATAATCCGGCTGTTGACCGATTAGCAGGTGGCCCAGGTGTTTAAGCTCGTATTCGCTGCCGGCAAACTGGTAGTGGTTTTCGCCGCTGTCATAAAACTGCTGCAGTTCTGGACCGGATAAACGGACCACACCTTCGATGCTGTTAAGCGGTACGGCGTAAATGTCATCACCAACATTCACCAGCAGCGCATGATTAATCGCCAGGGTTAATGGCAGGCGCACTGTGAAGGTGGTTCCCATGCCGCGCACCGTATCGATTTCCAGCACACCGCCGAGCAGTTTAATTTCGCTATCCACCACGTCCATGCCGACACCGCGCCCGGAAATTTGTGTCACTTTCTCCGCGGTACTAAAACCAGGCTGCATAATATACTGCAGCACTTCGTGATCCGATAAGGCATCATCTGCCTTGATCATACCTTTTTCAATTGCCTTGGCACGAATCGCGGCTGCATCTATACCCTTGCCATCATCCTTAACAATAATCACCACATCACCGCCTTCGCGATCAACAGTGATATTCAGATGACCCGTTTCACTCTTACCAGCCGTAGCACGCGCGGCAGGTTCTTCTATACCGTGCGACACGGCATTACGCAGCATGTGTTCCAGTGGTGCAACAATACGATCCAGTACAGTACGATCAACCTCGGCGGTTTCACCGCTAATTTCCAGTTCAACTTCCTTACCCAGTTCCCGTGCTGTCTGTCGCACGATGCGTCGTAATCTGGAAGCCAGACCACCAAAGTGCACCATGCGTGTACGCATCAGACCTTCCTGCAATTCGGTACTGACACGTGATTCCTGTAACAACAGGGTTTCAGCATCACGCACTTCTTCTCCCAGAATATCCTTGATGCTTTCAATGTCACCAACGGTTTCCTGCAAACTGCGGGAGATTTGCTGCATGGTCGAGAAACGGTCCATTTCCAGTGGATCAAAGTGCTGATCATACTGGTCGGTTTCTTTTTCGTAGCGGGATAATATCTGCGCTTCAGTTTCTATCGACAGCTGACGCAACTGATCACGCAGACGCACAACAGTCTGTGCCATTTCGGACAGGTTGAAGGAGAAATTGGAAATTTGCTGCCCCATCCGTGCATGATACACACTGACCTCACCGGCATGATTAACCAGCTCGTTTAACAGGTCGGATCTAACCCGAACCTGTTCGTTGGCCATTGCATCTTTGGACGCAGTTTCTGTAGTCGTTTTTTTCGCTGTGCTTTTTTCCAGCACCAACGATGATTTTTTATCATCTGCCTGACTTTCCTGCTGCAGCTCACTGACTGATGTATCAGCCTGTTGTGCCTGCTGCGGTGTCAGACTCTCTACCGGCAGCGCTTCATTGTTGCTGGTTACGGTTTCTGCTTCAGTGTCAGCCGGCGTATCAGCCTCAATTTCAACCGACTCAGCATCACCACTCAGTGAATCAAGATCAAACTCGATCGCATAATCACCATTGTCGGTAGAATAGCTGCTGTCATCGCCCGCTGATGATTCATCAACCAGCTCCAGCGTGTCTTCTTCGTCGCCGTCTTCAGGAATTTCAAAGCCGAAATCTTCATCCAGTGCTTCATCTTCACTCAACTCGATTTCATAGGTTTCTTCCAGGTTCGCTTCTTCTGCAGACTCACCAGGCTCGGGCTCTTCCTCTTCATCGCTGAGTGAGGGTGCGGGGCGTGTTGCAGTTTCCTTGCCTTCACGTAATGCATCTATATGGGAAATCAGTGCCGCCGCCGTACTCATTGGCTCTCTTTCTTTTACCCTGACCAGCATATCAGACAGCTGATCCAGCGATTCATGCAGTACGTTCGACATCTCTCTGGAGAAAGGCACCTGACCGTCGTTGACTGCAATAACCAGCGATTCCAGCGCATGGGTGAGATTACCCACTGGCCCCAGATCCGCCATGCGCGCACCACCTTTCAGGGTATGCAGATGACGTTGTAGATCCTGTACACTGTCCTTATCCGCATTATCCGCGTTCCAGCGCTGCAGGCTGTTTTCACAGCTATCCAGTAACTCTTCAGCCTCTTCAAGGAAAATATCCACCAGTTCATCGTCCACTTCATAGTGGCTGATGATTTCATCTTCTATTACGGCTGGCGCCGCCTGTTCAGGTATATCCTCTACAGTTAACTGCTCCGGCTCTGCCACATCTGCAGACGCAGTAGACAGACGGCTGTTTTCATTCGCCGTAGTCTCGATAATCTCGTTAATACGCTGCAGTAATCCATCATCTGGTTCAAGCTGCTTGCTTTCGCTGGTCAGCTGCTCCAGCATTTCAGCCACTTTACGACTCACATCATCAATCAGCTGCACACCTGTGTCCGACAGATTCAGATCCTGACGATCCTTGTGTAATTTCGCGTATTTATCCAGCCCGCCACACAACTCGGCGATCTGTTCTACTTCTGCCGTTTTCGCGCTGCCGTACAGCGTATGCAATGCGCGCAATAAATCTGCACTGGCACTGAGTTTTTCTGTGCCCTGGTAGTGCTGATCGAGCAGTTCATGTATTTTTTCAAGGTGACCACGGGACTCTTTCTTGAATATATCCAGCAAGACAGGATCAATAGCCGCTTCCTGTGCCAGCTCTATTTCCGCATTTTGCTGCGAAGCTGATGGCATCGGCTCATTTGCTTCACTGCTCGTGCCACTGCTGAGTTCGTCACTGGTGGAGGCATCCTGTAATGCTTCCAGCTCATCGGTCAGGTCTATATCAAACCCTTCGCCTGCATCTGCCTCGTCTGTTTCATCAAATGTAAACTCTACATCTTCTGACGCCGACTCTTCCAGTTCCAGTTGCAGCTCATCCTCTGAAATATCCACCATCATTTCATCTTCTGAAATGTCTACGTCGGGAGCATCGTCTTTATCCGCTGCGGTTTCGATTTGCAGATCAATTTCCGACTCTGCTTCTGAATCAGCTGCAGCTTCATCCGGTGTCAGGCTATCATCTGTTTCGTCCTGCAATACCAGCCCGTCATCATCATTCAGCTCAAAGTCTTCCTCGAGCTGAATCTCATCTGGCGTAATTTCAATGCCTGTATCATCATCTGCGGCATCGTCCGGGGTCGGCGATGGCGCTGCTACCTCAGCGGCGGGCGCTTCAGCCATTGCTGGCTTTTTTTCTGTAGTGACCGCCGGCTTATTTTCAGTTTTTTTTAGCTGTGCAAGAACTGCTGCGCGATCTATGAGCTCATAGATATTGGGAATCGGTTCCTTATTACCTTTGAGCTGTTCAATGAGTTCCGGCAATACCGCCAGTGCTTCATCCAGCAGCTCGAATACTTCCTGAGTCAGCGGGCGGGTTTTATCGATTATACGGTTGAGCATGCTCTCGAAATTCCAGGCAAACTCACCAATCAGTTCCGCGCCAATCAGCCGGCCACTGCCTTTCAGTGTATGGAAAGAGCGCCGCACCGTAACCAGCGCATCTTCATTACCATGATCTTTTGACCATAAGGGAACCTGTTCATTTAAGGTATCCAGTACTTCCAGCGCTTCTTCAATAAATATTTCCAGTATTTCTTCATCAGCATCGTCACCGATAATCTGGTAATGCGCTTCTTTCCGGGCGCTGCTCTTTGCTGCGCTGCTATCTGGAGCATCGACCCGCGGTGCTTGTTCCGCGGTTATCTCAGGCGCAGCTTCAGTTATTTCTGCCGCTGCTTCTTCTGTCTCTTTTGACGTTACTGCTTCAGCCCCATACTGCTCTGTCTGTTTAAGCAGACGATCCGCAGAGGCATCACCGGCACTCATTGAGTGTTCAATATCAGGGCGCCCTTCGAGAATCGACTCCAGATAATACTCAACACTGGTCACCACATCGGCGATGTCATTCTGCGTGTCCGCATCAGGCGACACGCCTGCGTTCAGCATGACCTTTTCAATATAGTTACGCACGGCATCGATCTGATGCTTCAATTTCTGCACCGGCAACATAAACATGGCGCCGTTAACTTCATCCAGTCGGGTTACAACCAGCTCAAGCAGACTTTTATCTTCATTGTTATCCAGATAACTCAGTATCGCCTGTCTGGCATCGCTGAAATCCTGCAGACCTTCTTTGATAACCGCCGACAATACCGCCTGGTATTCCGAATCAGGCATTTCGGCAAAGCCATCACGATCATCCTTGCTGCTATCGGCACCCGTGGTTGAACGATTGGCAATAAAACTGTTCAGCTGTGATTCAACCGACAGCAGTACACCCGCCATATCCATAATAACTTCATCGGATGAATCATGCTCACCGGTAATAATCTGGCTGACGATTTTCTGTTGCTCAATAATCTGCTCACGGGGCATACCCAGGCCCAGCATGGACAGGGTGTCCGCAATTTTTGCCAGCAAATCCGGTAAGGATTTGAGTCGCGTTACATCCTGTACATCACTGTGTACAAAAATCTCCAGCGCATCCTTAACTTCCAGCAGGTCTTCACGGATCCCAGATGATACGGTGGATAACAGCTCGCTGTTCAAACCACCCATGCCGGAACGCGCTTCTTCCAGCTCATTATCTGCGGGCAACAGTTGCTCGAGGCGGTAGGTGGTTTTGATGTCGGTGACACGGGGCGACTGGGATTTTATCCGCGCCACGTAATACAGCAGGTTTTTTAGAAGTTCGGCAGGCACATTCTCGACAAAACGCTCTTCACCTGCATCAATCAGCTGCTTGATGCAGCGATCAACCTGACCCAGCAGGGTTTTGATACTGACATTGCTATCAATACCATTTGTGCTCAGGCCATCAACCAGTGCAGCGGTAATCGACCAGATACGACGCGATGCCGCACTCGGAGAATTTTTCTCCAGCTCACTCAGTACCGCCAGGATTCTTTTTAAGCTGGCCGCGACCTTTTCGCCTTTAAACCAGCCCAGCAAACCGATCTGATAATGTGGCCGCAGCTTTTTTGCCGCTGCCTGCAAATCGCCCTGACTGGCATCAGCAGACTGATCATCTGCGGAACTGTCAACATCGGGGAAAAACAGTACGTTTTCTGACAACAGGCTGGCGTTACGTGAGGCACGCAAATCATTCAGCAGAGGCAGCAACACCATGGGCACATCTTTACTGCCCGACTGCAGGCTTTCCAGATAGTCCGGTAACTGCAGCATGGAGCGCATTAACACATCGTATGCGTCTTCGACTTTTTTAATTCTGCCTTCCAGCAACGCCTCAGAAACTTTTTCCATTTCTTCGGCCAGCTGTGCGGCGCCATACAGTTCAACCATCTGCAAGGTGCCCTGCACCATATGCAAATGCTCCACCGCCTCACGTAAACGCGCGGCGTCTTCTGTGTCTTCTATATACGCTGACAATGAAGCCTGGGCTTCCATCAAAATCAGGTCGAGTTCTTTCTTAACCCAGCGTAAAGAATTGTATTCAACAGTATCCTCTGTTTTCATGCTCTCTGCCAAACGTTCGCTTTAACCATTCAAAATCACGGTTTCAACCTGCTCATCGCTGTCAGGCAGCTTAAAGCCGGCTACGGATTTACGTAACTCATTCGCAAGTTCACTCAGGTTACCGATCGAGGCGGATGTCTCTTCAGTACCTTCAGACGTTTGCAGTGTAATTTCCTGGATAACATTCATGGTATTGGATACATCCATTGCCACAGATGCCTGCTGACTTGCCGAGTTGGAAATACCCAGGATCAGCTCCGCCAGTTCATCGGATACATTTTCGATTTCAATCAATGCGCCACCCGCATCTTCGGCCATCTTCGCACCGCTCACCACGTTGGTAGTACTGGCTTCCATTGAGCTTACCGCTTCGTTGGTATCGGCCTGGATGGTTTTAACCAGTGCTTCAATCTGCTTGGTCGCATTACCGGCACGTTCCGCCAGTCGCTGTACCTCGTCCGCTACCACGGCGAAGCCACGACCTGCCTCACCGGCAGTCGATGCCTGTATCGCGGCATTCAATGCAAGAATATTCGTCTGGTCAGCAATTTCAGTGATCAGCCCCACGATATCGCCGATTTCCTGTGATGATTCACCCAGTCGCTTGATTCGTTTCGATGTTTCCTGAATCTGTTCACGAATGGTGTCCATACCGGAAATACTGCGGCGTACGATGCCCGCACCTTTCTGTGCGATTTCCAGCGACTTGTGCGCTACCTCTACTGAGTCTTCCGCATCTTTCGATACGCCTTTCATCGAGTCGGCCATATCGGTAATCGCCGCCGATGCCGAAGCAATTTCCCGCGCCTGATGCGCCGATGCATCGGTGAGTCGGGTCGCTGTTGCCTGGGTTTTCTCTGCCGCGGAAGACACTTCCACCGCAGTGGTGTTAATGGTGGTTACCAGTGAGCGCAGTGCGTCGATCGCGTAGTTAACCGAGTCTGCAATGGCGCCGGTAATTTCTTCGGTTACCGTGGCATGTACGGTCAGGTCACCTTCCGCGAGGTTAGCCATTTCATCCAGCAGTCGCAGGATCGCGCGCTGGTTTCGACGGTTCTGCTCGAGCGCCGCATCCTCACGTTCACTCGAGTCACGAATCAGCAGCACACCAGCAATAATAATCACCACCACCGCAAGGCCACCAGCGCCGAAACCGGCCCAGCGTGCGACTTCCAGGAATTCACCGTGCTTAACAATCTGTTTTTCCAGTGTTTCGGTTTCCTGCAACAGCAGTGCACCGAAGGCTTCTACTTCACCGGCCGCTGATTTAACGTCGAACAGGTCGGGTGATAATTCCAGTATCGCTTCTACGTGGTCGGAGACCGAACTGAACAGCATTGCCACTTCACGCAGCTTGACCCGAACTACTTCATCGTCAATTTTTTCAATGCGCAATGCGCTTGAACCTTTTAACATGCCTTCCAGCACCGAACCAAAGCGCGCCGCATCACGACCGAAACGGTCTGCCGCGGCAGCCGCACCCTCACCACCGGAGAGCACGCGGTTCATATTATTTTCAATACGCTGGGTTAACATCAGCTGACGCGATGCCATAAAGACCTGACGCGGTGGTGCATTACGCTCCACCAGCAGATCGACCACCTGCTCGGAGAAGGACAGTAACTGTGGAATGAATTCCTGAATAACCAGTACGAACTCCCCCACTTCCGAGATCGCCAGTTTACCTTCCAGAATGCTGTTGATATTGCCGCGGTAACTGTTTGGGCCGGATTCACCGTCCTCACCCAGCCAGACATTTTTTACCGTCGAGAGCTGTTCACGGGTTGACGCAGGCAATGCCGGCAAACCGCTGCGCAGATTGCCGTTTTCGAATATATACAGGGTTTCATCAAAACGATCACGAAACGACAGCAATTGCACAAATGCTGTTTCACGACCCGCCGCTGATTCCAGCGACAGGGTGGCCAGTCGCTGAGACAGCAGTTTCTGTTCCGACACGATTTCCAGATATTGTTGCTGGTTACTCTGCTGGGTATCGGCGTACCATAAACTGACACCCATGCCGATAATTGACACTAACAGAATGACACCCAATACCAAAATCGGCTTACTAATTGCACTCAAGGCAAACGGATTTCGCTTTGCTGCACTCATATTATTTTTATCTCCCAGCTACTCCGTTAACGGATGGTCTGTATTTGTTTTATAGCTTACTGCACACTATATGGCGGCATGCAGGAAGCGTTCATCCTCTACCAGCGCATGCATACTAAACACCGGCCAGTAGGTATTGTCTTTATTAAATGCCTGTTTAATATAAGGTTTCAGATGATTACTTATTTCAGGCAATTCGAAGGTTTGTTCATTTGGTGAGAAGTGCCGCATACCATAGACCTCTTCAACCAGCAGGCCGGTATGCAGACCGTTATGATCAACTACCATAACGCGTCCAGTGTTACGTTTTTTCATTGACTCGCCGGTGAGAAACCCACGTAGATCCATCAGCGGTAACAGGCTGCCACGCACATTGGCAATGCCCACCACCCAGGGCCTGGCACCGGGCACTCTGGTATAGGTTGGTACATCCAGAATTTCTGTGACCTCACCCATTTTTGATAATAACTCGGTGCCGGCAACGGCAAATCCTATGCCTAGCCATTCATCTGAAGCACCGTCTACTGACGGCATGTCCCTGGCATTTTCCAGGCACTTTTGCTCAATCTCTTTTAAACGCTGAAAGGTTTGATGTATGCCCATGAGCAACCGGCCTATTTACCTTCCAGTGTTGATTTAACCCGCGCAATCAGATCACTTTCTTTAACCGGCTTAACGATATAATCTTTGGCGCCCTGACGAATACCCCATACCTTATCGGTTTCCTGATCCTTGGTGGTGACGATAATCACCGGAATATGCGCGGTTTCCTCGATGGTTGCCAGCTGGCGAGTTGCCTGAAAACCATTGATTCCCGGCATCACAATGTCCATTAATATCAGATCAGGCTGCACTTCTCTGGCTTTTTCTATTCCCGCTTCACCGCTTTCAGCCACATGCACCTGATGGCCGTTTTTTTCCAGCATGGTTTTAAATACATGCACTTCAGTAGGCGAATCATCAACTATCAGAATATTTGCCATTTACTCACTCCAACCGTCTGTGCGCTAGCACCCGCGACGGTTTATTCACTAGGTGTATGCTCTTTTACAGATGTATGTTCTTTAATTGCACCAAGCAGGTCATCTTTGGTAAATGGCTTGGTTAAGTATTGTTCAGAACCCACAATGCGACCACGCGCACGGTCGAAAATACTGTCCTTACTGGACAGCATGATCACAGGCGTGGATTTAAACATGCGATTGTGTTTTATCAAGGCGCAGGTCTGATACCCGTCAAGTCGCGGCATCATAATGTCAACAAAGATAATATCGGGCTTGTGCTCGGCAATCTTAGAGAGGGCTTCAAAACCATCTACCGCCGTTACCACATCACAGCCTTCTTTTTTTAGTAAATTCTCAGCAGTGCGACGAATTGTCTTACTATCGTCAATCACCATCACCTTCAGGTTACTAATACCTGCGGAATCTTCTGCCATAGCCGTCCCGTTCATCCCCAAAAAGGTCTATCTTAGTGCTCTCAATGTAAACTGGAAGATAGCTCATGTTTTTTACATACGCAAATAAAAACCCTCTAAATAAACCAGTTACACCAAAAATATTAAGTAGCATCTTAAGGTTCCATGACTAAGATCATGATTAGTAAGATATTATTAAGCGTTTGATGTACTATTAATGCAACGACCGCTCTAACCCACAGAGACAGCACGCCTATGACACTGAAAATCGGCATTCTGATGGACCCCATCTCGCACATTAAACCTCACAAGGACAGCACCCTGGCGATGATGCTCGCCGCGCAGAAAAAAGGCTGGACTCTTTATTATATACAACAGCAGAACCTGTCACTGCAGGATCAGCAACTGCGCATCAACGCACAGGCGGTAAGCGTATTCGACGACGCCCAGCACTGGTATGAACTGGGCGAGCAGCAATGCCTTGAAGCCGGTGAGCTGGATGTGATGCTGATGCGCAAGGATCCGCCGTTCGATATGGAATATATCTACACCACCTACCTGCTGGAGATACTCGAAGACCAGGGCTGCCTGGTAGTAAACCGCCCCGCCAGCCTGCGCGATGCCAATGAAAAGCTGTTTACCGCTCGCTTCCCTCAGTGCTGCACCCATATGCTGGTGAGCCGCCAGACGAGTCAGTTACGCGCCTTTATCCACGAACACCAGGATGTAATTCTTAAACCACTGGATGGCATGGGCGGCCAGTCGATTTTTCGTGTATCACCGACTGACGCCAATCTTTCGGTGATCCTTGAAACCATGCTGGATGGTGACAGACACACTATAATGGCGCAGAAGTTTATTCCCGAAATCAAGCAGGGGGACAAGCGTATTCTCATGGTCAACGGCGAAGCCATTGCCTACACACTGGCGCGCATTCCCGCAGAAGGTGAAACCCGTGGCAACCTGGCGGCGGGCGGCAGTGGTGTGGCCATGCCGATCAGCGAACGGGAGCAATGGATTGCCGACCAGGTGGGACCGACACTGAAACAGATGGGCATTCTGTTTGCCGGGCTTGATGTAATTGGCGACTACCTGACAGAAATCAATGTCACCAGCCCTACCTGTATCCGCGAAATTGATGCACAATTTAACCTCGATATTGCGAGCCAACTGATGAACACGATTGAAGCAATCAAATGCTAAGCTCATTCAAGCCACTGTTCAGCGCCGCCCTGTTGGCACTGCTGGTGGCCTGTAGCCAGCCCGCACAGGAGCATCAGCACAGCAGCCTCCACTTCGGCACCCTGATCGACATCACCCTGTATGATGTGGATCAGAAAACCGCTGAGGCCGCTTTCGCCCAGCTGGATAAAAATTTCAGCTACTGGCACAGCGCCTGGTCTCCCTGGCAACAAGGCTCACTGCGCCGCGCCAACGGACTGATTAAAACCGGCCACGCCTTCTCGGTCGGCCCCTCTATCATGCCCCTGATCGAACGCTCGATTGAGCTGGCGGAGCAAACCGACAACCTGTTCAACCCGGCCATTGGCGAGCTGATCAATCTGTGGCAATTCCACAGACACGACGAGCCGGACATTGCACCGCCGGCAGCTGCAGAAATCGAGGCACTGGTGGCACAGCAGCCACGGATGTCAGATCTGCAAATCGATGGCATTAAAATGCTCAGCCACAACCCCGCGGTCTCCCTCAATTTCGGTGCCTTTGCCAAGGGCTATGCGATTGACCTGCAAATTCAGCTACTGAAAGACATGGGCATAGACAACGCCATTATCAACACCGGTGGCGACCTGAAAGCCATCGGCAAACACGGCGATCGCCCCTGGCGTATTGCGATTCGTCACCCGCGCCTCGACACCTGGCTCGCCTACATTGACACCCAGGGCGAAGAAAGCATTTTCACCTCCGGCGATTATGAGCGCAGCTATACTTACAACAATCAACGCTATCACCATATTCTGGACCCGCGCACCGGTTATCCGGCGATGCAAACCCGCTCGGTGACCGTATTGCACCATGATTCCGGCCTGGCCGATGCGGCCGCCACCGCGCTGTTTGTCGCCGGCCCAGAGGACTGGCTCAGAATCGCCGCCCGGCTGGGTATTAAAAACGCCATGCTGGTAGACCAGCAGGGGGTGGTTCACATCACCCCGGCGATGCAGCAACGGGTGGTTTTTAACCCACAAATCGAGACTACAATCGCGGTCACCGCCGCACTATAATATCGCCATGGCTCAACCAGTAACCGCCGCACCCAACGTCACCTCCAGCGACCGTCTGGGCATGACCATTTTTTTTGCGTTATTGTTTCACGGCATTATTATTCTTGGCATCAGCTTTGTCTCCTCACCCTCGGCGGAACAGAAAATCCCGCCGTCGCTGGATGTAATTCTGGTTAACAGCAGCAACCAGCAGACACCCGATGAAGCCGATTACCTGGCACAGGTATCACAGGAGGGCGGCGGCAACAGCGAGCAGAAACTGCGTCGCACCGATGTATTCTCCGCGCCCACGCTGTCGGAACAGGCGGGCATTGCCCAGCAACAACCCGTGACGTCGAAACCACGGCAACAGAAAAACGCGCAACAGGCGTATATAACTGCGGACAGTGCCGAACGACAGATTAAAACCGATAAGCGCGTCAGCCGCGAAGAACTGCAAAAAGACCGCAGCAAGCCACAACAGCAGAGCGAACTCAGCGCACGCATCGCCCAGGAACTGAGCATGACCCTGCAGGAGCATGCACAGAAGCCCAGGGAAAAATACCTGAGCTCGCGCACCAAAGAGTATGTGGCCGCCAGCTATATGCGCAACTGGATCGACAAGGTTGAACGTCTGGGCAATGCGGATTACCCTGATGCAGCAATCCGTGCAAAGCTCAGCGGTACTTTGATCCTTGATGTGGTAATTCGCGCCGATGGCAGCCTTCAGGAAATCAATCTGCGTCGTTCCTCCGGCCACCAGATACTGGATGATGCCGCCAGACGCATTGTGCGCATGGCATCACCCTTCGCGCCGTTTCCGCCGGGCTTGCAGAAACAGGCTGATGTCATACACATTACACGCAGCTGGGAATTCAAAAGCAGCAACCAGCTAACCAGTTACTAAACCGGCACACAGATGGCAACCGATATGGCAAAAGAAACCAACTTAACCAATCATTTTTTAATTGCCATGCCCAATCTGGTCGATGGTCACTTTTCCAGATCGGTCACCTATATTTGCGAGCATGATGAAAATGGCGCACTGGGGCTGATCATAAACCGGCCTTCGGAAATCAGTCTGGGCGAGATTTTTTCCCAGCTGCAGATACGTGCCAGCGCCAGCGAAATTCTCGACAAAACCGTACTCAATGGCGGCCCGGTGCTCACCGACCGCGGTTTTATTCTGCACACCCCGCACGGTCACTGGGATTCCAGCCTGAAAGTCACCAAACACATTGCCGTCACCACCTCACAGGATATTATGCAGGCCATTGCCAATAACCAGGGGCCGGAAAAATGCCTGATTAGCCTGGGCTATGCTGGCTGGGGTCCGGGCCAGCTGGAATACGAAATTTCACAAAACAGCTGGCTCAGCTGTCCTGCCACCGAGGATATTCTGTTTGATCTGCCTTATGACAAACGCTGGCAGGCAGCCGCCTTATTGCTCGGCATCGACCTGCAATTGCTCAGCAATGATGCGGGCCATGCATGAGCATACGCCAGGTTCTGGGGTTTGATTTTGGTGAACAGCGCATCGGCGTGGCCAGTGGACAAACCATCACTGGCAGCGCCAGCCCACTGACCACATTAAAATCCATTAACCATAAACCCGACTGGGCAGCGATTGAACAGTTGATTAACCAATGGCAGCCCGATGCACTGATTGTCGGCCTGCCGTTTTACCTGGACGGCAGCCGCAGCGAAATGACCAGACGCGCCGAAAAATTTTCCCGCCAGCTGGAGGGACGTTTTCATCTGCCAGTGTACACTCACAACGAAGCCCTGAGCTCATTTGAAGCTGAAACTTTTTTACAGAGCAAAAAAAAGCAGCACAATAAACAGGACATTGATAAAATAGCCGCCGCACTCATCGTACAAAGCTGGCTGGAGCAACACACATGACCCATGCTGCCGATCCGGAGCAACTTCTGGAAAAACTGGCCACCGATCTTGTAAACCTTCTGGAACAACGCGCCATCAGCAACCCGATGGTGATCGGCATACAAACCGGCGGCGCGTGGCTGGCAGAAAAACTGCAGCAGCGACTCAATCTGCAGGAAGAACTGGCAAGCCTGGACATCAGCTTTTATCGCGATGATTTTTCCCGCATCGGTATGAACCCGCAGGTCAAGCCGTCACATATTCCCCAGGCCATTGAAGACCGACACATCGTACTGGTCGATGATGTATTACAAAGCGGGCGCACCATCCGCGCCGCAATGAATGAAATTTTTGATTACGGCCGTCCCGCCTCCATCACACTCGCCTGCCTGATTGTGCGCAGTGGTCGTGAGCTGCCGATACAGGCGGATGTAGTAGGTCAACGACTGGAACAACTGGCGGAAAACGAACAGATTAAACTCACCGGCCCATCACCGCTGGCCTGGGTAGTTAAAACCGTTGACGAGTAAACCGCTGAAACGATCAGAGACAAGACTATGGTAAACAAAGCCACACGCCCGACTGACCAGATCATAGGCCAGGACCTGTGGAATATTCAACTCGATGAACAGGGCAAGCTGAAACATTTTCTCACTATCGAAGGCCTGGGCTCGAATATTCTCACGCAGATTCTTGATACCGCAGAAAGTTTTGCCGGGGTTAACGAGTCGATTAAAAAAGTCCCGTTACTGCGCGGCAAAACCATCGTCAATCTGTTTTTTGAAGCCAGCACCCGCACCCGCACCACCTTCGAGCTGGCAGCCAAACGCCTCTCCGCCGATGTACTGAATATGAACATCAGCCTGTCCGCCACCAGCAAGGGCGAGTCACTGCTCGACACACTGCGCAACTTACAGGCGATGCAGGCGGATATGTTTGTGGTACGCCATGCCGACTCCGGCACCGCGCATTTTATTGCCAACCATGTGGCGCCCCATGTACATGTACTGAATGCCGGCGATGGTCGTCATGCTCACCCTACCCAGGCAATGCTCGACATGTTCACCATTCGCCGCAACAAGGGCGCCGACTTTGGCAAACTGCGGGTGGCAATAGTGGGTGATATCCTGCACTCGCGGGTAGCCCGCTCACAGATTCATGCACTCAACACACTGAACACCGGCGATGTCAGGGTGGTAGGGCCGAAAACGCTGATCCCCAAGGATATTGAAGCCATGGGGGTGAGTGTTTATCACGATCTGCAGCAGGGCATAGACGATGCCGATGTGGTGATTATGCTGCGCCTGCAGAAAGAGCGCATGCAGGGCGCTCTGCTCCCCAGCGAACAGGAATACTTCGAACTCTACGGCCTCACCGATGACAGTCTGAAAGCGGCAAAAGACGATGCCATTGTGATGCATCCGGGGCCGATTAATCGCGGAGTCGAAATCGCCTCCAGTGTAGCGGATGGCCCACGCTCGGTGATTCTTGATCAGGTCACCTATGGCATCGCGGTGCGCATGGCGGTGATGGCGATGACCCTGGGCGGACACACCGCCACCAATAAATCAGCGCAGGAGACGGCTTCCCGATAAGTCACACAGATTACCCATGAATACGATCCTGATTAAAAACGCACGCGTCATCGATCCGAAAAACCAGCTCGACCAGGTGACCGATGTTTATATCAAGCAGCAACGCATTGTGGCTATTGGCACAGCACCCGAGGCCTTTGTCGCTAAACAGACCATCGATGCCAGCGGCCTGTGGCTGATTCCCGGCCTGGTTGATTTAAGTGCACGCCTGCGCGAGCCGGGACTTGAATACAAGGCCAGCATTGATTCAGAAACCCGCGCGGCGGCCAGCGCCGGTATCACCACCCTGTGTGTACCCGCGGACACCGATCCGGTGATTGATGAACCGGCCGTAGTTGAGCTGATTCACCACAAGGCGAAACAGGCCAGGCAATGTCTGGTGTATACCCTGGGCGCACTCACCGCAGGCCTCAAGGGTGAACACCTGAGTGAAATGGCCACCCTCAGGCAGGCGGGCTGTCTGGGTGTGACCAATGGCAAGCAGCCGATAAAAAGCACCTTGATTATGCGCCGCGCACTTGAGTACGCCTCGACTCACAATATCACGGTGTTTATCGAACCCCATGACCCGGATCTGAGTGCCGATGGCTGTGCCCATGAAGGTGCTATCGCCACCCGTCTGGGTCTGGTGCCCATTCCCTATGCCGCAGAAACCGCCAGTATTGCACAGCTACTGGAACTGATGAGCGGCACCGATATTCGCGTGCACTTTGGCCGCATTTCCTGCGCGCGCAGTATTGAGCTGATTAAAAAAGCCCGAAAACGTGGCCTTAAGGTCAGCGCTGATGTGGCAGCCCATCAGCTGCATCTCACTGAAATGGATATCAGCAGTTTCAACAGCCAGTGCCATGTACTGCCACCACTGCGCAGCCAGCGTGACATGCAGGCACTGCAACAGGGCCTGGCGGATGAAATTATCAGCTGCATCTGCTCCGACCACCAGCCACATCAGCCGGATGCCAAGCAGGCACCCTTCCCCGCCACCGAGCCGGGCATTTCCGCACTGGAAACCCTGTTGCCACTGACTCTGAAACTGGTTGAAAACGGTCAGCTGTCATTGCACAGCGCGATTGCCAGCCTGACCTGCAACCCCGCCAGCCTGCTGGGCCTGGATAGCGGTCACCTTGGCGTGGGCAGCGAGGCGAATCTGTGTTTGCTGGACCCGGATCAGGAGTGGACACTCAATACAGAAGACATGCTGAGCCGTGGCAAAAACACCCCGTTTGCCGGCTGGCACTTCAAGGGGAAAGTGTTGCAGACCATCGTGCAGGGTCGCAGTATTTATAGCGCGAAATAAATCAACGGATAACTCAACGCGGCAACTCACTGCTGTTTAACTGCTGTTATGGCTGCCAGAATACGGCGCTAGAACAGATCCACCGTGCCCTCTTCATGCAGCGGCTGCAGGTGCCCGCTGGCCAGCAGACTTTCATAATTATAAACGCGGTTCCGCCCCTGATCCTTAGCGTAATACAGCGCCTTATCAGCATAATCAAGTATGGTGGTGGGAAAGTCATTCTCCAGGATTCTGGCGAAACCGATGCTGATAGTGATCTTGCCCACCAGTGGAAAATCATGGCTCGACACTGCCACGCGGAATCGCTCCAGCGCCAGTTCCGCCATATCAAAGCTCACCGGCTCGAGCACGACCACAAACTCTTCACCACCAAAGCGAAACAGCAGATCACTGCTGCGAAAGCTGTGCTGCATTTTCTGTGCAAGACGCAATAAGACCTCATCCCCTGCCACATGGCCATGCTCATCATTTACCCGCTTGAAAAAATCCACATCAATCACCGCAAGCCAGGCATCCGCGGTAAGGGAGGTCTGGCGCTTGTCACGACCTTTCAGCTGCTGCAGTGCATCCTGCTTTTTCTTTTTCTGTGCGCGCAGCATTTTATTCAGTCGCACATCAAAGGTGCGCCGGTTAAACAGTCCGGTGAGAGAGTCCCGCTCACTTTCGGTGAGCAATGCAAACAGATTCTGATAAATCTCCACCAGCAGGCGCAGCTCAGTTTGCAGTTTATCTGACGCTGCCTGTCTATCCAGCATGAGCTCCAGCAGAGCAACCACCTTGCTGGAATAGTGCAGGGGTATCAGCAGGCGATTATACGGCTGGCTTGTTTCATCAGACAGAAACTGCCCTGAGCTGATGGCTGCGCACATATAGGCATCGGCCTGCTCGAATCGGCAGGTATCATCTATCGCCTGCCACAGATCTTCTTCCTGGCTCAGCAACGACTGCACTGCTTCACACAATACCGACAACGTCTGCTGTAGCGTAATTTCATCCAGTCGTGTCTGTAGCTGATGCAATCTGACTTCGAGACAGGCCGGCACAGCCGCGAGCGAGCCGAGTAACGCCCGTTGTAGCGATTCGCTATCCTGCTGTCGCGTCAGTAACAATATGGAATTATGCAGCCAGGAACACATGTTCGAATATATGACTGGCCATCGGCCAGTTATTACACCATCAACTATCAATAAATCATTTATGCCCAGTATAACTGATTCATTAGATTAAAAATTGTTCTTTTAAAATACAGTCAATATTCAGCAAAACACAGCAAACCTGCTGCTTTGTACATTTCAGCCGATTGCCTTAATATCGGTGCATGCTAAATAAAATCTGGGCCGGTTTAATTATAGTAGGCTTGTCTTACGCATTTATACAGGATGTGTATGACAATATTACCAACCGTTATAACAACGGCCAGCCACTTCAACTGAACTATCATGTTGCCAACAACAACGGCTTCAATAGCCAGTCCCTGATTATTGACTTCAATGATCAGCGACTGGATGCCCGTCTTATAGCGGAACAGCAACTGCGCATTTACCTTGGGCCGCAAAGCCCCGCCAGGCTGACACAGATTGCTGAAATACATGGCAATAAAACCCAGCTCCATGCCGAACTGCTAAACAAATCCGATACCCGGCTAACACTGCGCCTGCCAGATATACACTGGCTGAAGCTACGTCAGGTAACGGATGCAGCATTTGAAACCGCCGAGTTTGCGGTCAAACTTGCACTGGGGCTGATTGGTGTTATGGCATTATGGCTGGGACTGATGCAGATTGTGGAAAAGAGCGGTCTGATCAATTATCTGGTCAGGTTTGTTCAGCCGCTGTTGCGCTGGCTATTCCCCAATATTCCCAAAAACCACCCTGCCTTTGCCAGCATCAGCATGAATATGAGCGCGAATATCCTCGGCCTGGGTAATGCAGCCACACCCCTGGGGATTAAAGCGATGCAGCAGTTGCAGACACTGAATCGTGACCCACAGACCGCCAGTGATGAGATGTGTATGTTTCTCGCCCTGAACACCTCCAGCGTGCAGCTGCTACCACCGGTGACTCTGATCGCACTGATGGGCACACAGATTTCCGAGTTGCTGGTTCCCATTATTCTTGCCACCAGCTGCTCGACCATTACCGCAGTGATTGTGGCCAGACTCTATGCCGCCAGACGGAGATCCGCATGCAACAGTTAAGCACGCTGATTATTCCTTTAATTATTCTGTTTATTGTCAGCCATGGTCTGATCAAGGGTGTAGCAGTGTATGAAGAATTTGTTGAGGGTGCCAAACAGGGCTTTGGCATTGCAGTAAATATTATTCCTTACCTGGTGGCGATGCTGTTTGCCATCAGTATTTTTCGCGCCAGTGGTGCCATGGATATTATTCTGCAACTGCTGCGCCCGCTGGCGGATACCGCGGGTGTCCCCGCCGATGTCATTTCAATGGGGCTGATTCGTCCGCTCACCGGCAGTGGCTCGGTGGGGGTGCTGGCAGAGCTGATAAAAACCTATGGCGAAGATTCAATGGTGGTCAAAATGGCCGCGGTGATGTTCGGCTCAACCGAAACCACGCTGTATGTACTGGCGGTCTATTTTGGCGCCATTAATATTCGCCGCACAGAGTATGCATTACAGGCGGGACTGGCCGCTGACTTTGCCGGCTTTATTGCGGCAGTCAGTGTGACCTACTGGTATTTTTCCTGAGTGCTTAAAGCATGGGCCAGCGAAACACTGACCCGTGCAGAACAAATAAAGCTGAAGCGAGTTTAATTCACTTCCGGCAAATCGTTGGGATCATCCGGGTATTGCAGTGCATCCTTGCTGCGTTCCTGACTGGCATCTTTTACGCCGCCACCAAAGTTGATTTTCCATTCCAGATTGCTGCGAGAATCCGCATGTGACAACGCGGTTTTAATATCAATCTTGCCTTCGGAAAATAACTGGTACAGTGACTGATCAAAGGTCTGCATGCCATCGGCTTCACCTTTTTCCATAATCGCCTTGATTTCATGAAAGTCACCGCGACGAATCAGCTCGGAAATATACGGCGAGTTAATCAGTATTTCGATCGCCGCTACCCGCCTGCCATTAAGCCCGCTCACCAGTCGCTGTGAGACAATCGCCTGCAGATTCAATGACAGATCCATCAGGATCTGGTTACGTGAATCCGGCGGGAAGAAACTGAGAATACGGTCCAGCGTCTGGTTAGCATTAACCGCGTGCAGTGTCGTCAGACACAGGTGGCCGGTATCGGCATACTGAATCGCCGCCTCCATGGTTTCACGATCTCGCACCTCACCAATCATAATCACATTGGGCGCTTCACGCATCGCCTCACGCAGGGCATTTTCATAGGACAGAGTATCCAGCCCTACCTCACGTTGCCCAACAATTGATTTGTTATGATTAAAGGTAAATTCAATCGGGTCTTCAATGGTCAGAATATGCCCTGGCATGGCGTGGCTGCGGTGATCAATCATCGAGGCCAGTGTGGTCGACTTACCGGAACCGGTTGCGCCCACCACCAGCACCAGTCCCTTACGCAGGCACACCAGTTCTTTCAGTTTCTGTGGCAGATTCAGTTCTTCAATCGATGGAATATCCGATTTGATATAACGAATCACCATCGACACTTCGCCACGCTGCGTATAAATATTGATACGAAAGCGCCCGAGATCCTTAACCGACAGACCCAGATTCATTTCCATGGTGGCTTCAAATCCCATGATCTGGTTTTCATCCATCACACTGTAGGCAATTTCCTTGGTCATGCCGGGCTGCAACGCAGTTTTGCCAATAGGGTGCATAATCCCTTCGATATTCATACTCACCGGCGCACCGGTGGTGAAGAAAATATCAGAACCGCCACGCTCTGACATCAGTTTTAAATATGGCTGTAAATTCATAGATAACTCGGTTATTTAAATGGCATGTATTCAGATCACCATCATTGTCTAGCGTAAGCGATGACTCTTGTCAGCGGCATCTTCTTCCATTTTCAGGTCAGACACTTCCGACATCAGATCCGTTGTCTGCGCATCCTTACCCTTCAGTTTAATACGCAAACGCAGGTCGTTAATCGAATCCGCATTCCGCAGGGCATCTTCATAGGTGATATAACCTTCTTCATACAGTTCAAACAGCGCCTGGTCGAAGGTGATCATGCCATATTCATTGGATTTCGCCATCAGCTCTTTCATCTCATGAATATTGCCCTTGAAAATAAGGTCTGACATCAAGGGTGTATTCAGCATCACTTCCACGGCTGGCACGCGACCTTCACCGCCTTTTAACGGCACCAGGCGTTGTGAAATCACCGATTTGAGATTAAGCGACAGATCCATTAGCAGTTGTGGACGACGCTCTTCAGGGAAGAAGTTGATAATCCGATCCAGTGCCTGGTTGGTGCTGTTGGCATGCAGAGTGGTCAAACACAGGTGACCGGTTTCAGCAAAAGCAATCGCATATTCCATGGTTTCACGATCACGTATTTCACCGATCAGAATAACATCCGGCGCCTGACGCAGGGTGTTTTTCAGTGCGATTTCATAAGAGTCGGTATCAACCCCGACTTCACGCTGGGTGACAATACAGTTTTTATGCTGATGCACAAATTCAATCGGATCCTCGATAGTAATAATATGCCCGAATGAATTTTCATTACGGTAACCAATCATCGAAGCCAGCGAACTGGACTTACCGGAACCGGTTGCACCCACAAACACCACCAGTCCGCGTTTGGTCATGGAAATATCCTGCAACACCGGCGGCAGATTGAGTTCTTCAAAATTCGGGATGTCAGAACGAATCACCCGCAACACCATACCCATGGTGCCACGCTGGGTAAACGCGTTAACACGAAAACGCGATACACCGGGCAGGCTGATGGCAAAGTTAACTTCCTGGTTAGCCTCGAACTCCCCCAGCTGCTTGTCGTTCATAATCGAGCGCACCAGCGTCTGTGTGTGTGAAGGTGAAAGCGCCTGATTGGATAAGGGCGTCATTTTGCCATCCACTTTCATCGAGGGCGCAGCACCCACTGTGATAAACAGGTCCGAACCGTCTTTCTGCACCAGCATGCGCAGCAGATCGTGCATATAGCGGATCGCCTTATCTCTATCCATTATTTAAACTCCATCATGTTTCAGGGTTAATCAATACAGCCCATCCATACAGGCATGTTTGTGTGATCATGATTCAGGCAAGGCCTGGATTCTTCAACGTTTCCTTAGAATGAATCCTTGTTGGATGCTTTGGAGCGCGCGTCGTCCTTGGTAATAACTCCCCGATCAACCAGCTCTTTCAGGTTCTGATCCAGTGTCTGCATCCCCACAGACTGGCCGGTTTGAATCGCCGAGTACATCTGTGCAATTTTGTTTTCACGAATCAGATTACGAATCGCCGGTGTGCCGATCATGATTTCATGTGCCGCCACCCGACCACCGCCAACTTTTTTCAGCAGCGTCTGTGAAATAACTGCACGCAACGATTCTGACATCATCGCCCGCACCATATCTTTTTCGGCGGCCGGGAACACATCCACAATACGGTCAACGGTTTTCGCCGCCGAACTGGTGTGCAGTGTACCAAACACCAGGTGCCCGGTTTCCGCCGCTGACAGTGCCAGTCGAATGGTTTCAAGGTCACGCATCTCGCCCACCAGGATCACGTCCGGGTCTTCACGCAAGGCTGAACGCAGCGCTTCACTGAAGCCCATGGTGTCACGGTGCACCTCACGCTGGTTGACCAGACATTTTTTACTCTCATGCACAAATTCAATCGGGTCCTCGATGGTCAGGATATGTCCGTAATCATTCTCGTTAACATGGTTGACCATACCCGCCAGCGTGGTTGACTTACCTGAACCAGTGGGCCCGGTCACCAGCACAATGCCGCGGGGAGTGTTGGAAATTTCCTCGAATATTTTCGGTGCATTGAGCTCTTCAAGGGAGAGTATTTTTGAAGGAATGGTACGAAACACCGCACCGGCACCGCGATTGTGGTTAAAGGCGTTAACACGAAAGCGCGCAAGACCGGGAATCTCAAACGAGAAATCCACCTCCCAGTATTCCTCAAAGGTTTTACGCTGCTTGTCGTTCATGATGTCGTACACCATCGAATGAATTTCTTCATGAGGCATCGCATCCACATTAATACGACGTACATCACCATCAACACGAATCATCGGCGGCAGGCCGGCTGACAGGTGCAGATCCGATGCGCCATTTTTTACGCTAAAGGCCAGTAGCTGTGCAATATCCATTAAATCTCCCCGGGAAACTGCATGAAAACCCTGACGTGGCTGTCAGGTCTCACTTGAAAGAGGTAAGCCCTTCATAGGACAATGTATTTTTCCGGAACAGATGGCTTTTCGTGCTCAACAATAGAGCGCCCTTCATTCCGGGTAATCTATTTATAGTCAATAATTTAGCATGCTTCAATTAAGGTGGCTTATTAATGTCGGCCGAGACCCCCGGTTCTGCAACCCACTCTGCAAAAATTGCAGACAATCTACACGCACTGCAGCAGCAGATTGCACACTATTGTCAGCATTATCAACGGCCAGCAGCTGACGTCCAGCTGCTGGCCGTGAGCAAAACCAAACCCGCCGAGGATATTCGTGCCGCCTTTGCCGCCGGGCAACGCTGTTTTGCGGAAAACTATCTGCAGGAGGCGCTGCAAAAAATCCAGTCACTGCAGGATCTACCCATTGAGTGGCATTACATCGGCGCCATCCAGTCCAATAAAACCCGCGAGCTGGCGGCGCATTTCGACTGGGTACACAGTGTGGATCGGCTGAAAATCGCACGTCGCCTGAGCGAGCAGCGCCCTGCCGAGATGAGCGAGCTGAATATCTGCGTGCAGCTCAATATCAGTCATGAAGCCAGCAAGTCCGGCGCCACCCTGGAGCAACTGGACACGCTGGTGGACGAGATCATGCAGCTGCCCGGACTGCGCCTCAGAGGCCTGATGGCAATACCCGCACAGGCCGACGCACTGGAGGCCCAGCGCGCCATTTTTGCACCGATGCGCCAGGCACTGCAGCGGCTGCAACAGCGCTACCCATCACTGGACACCTTATCCATGGGCATGAGCAATGATATAGAAGCGGCGATTGCCGAAGGCAGCACCCTGCTACGGGTTGGCACCGCAATTTTCGGTGCACGTAACTGAATGCGGGGGCCAGCATGCGGGCGCCAGTAGCCTCTGATTAATTTCACAGCAAGATTAAAACGGAACTCTTATAATGAATACCCAAACAGGCAAAGATTAAACCCTATGACACAGACTATCTGCTTTATTGGCGGCGGCAATATGGCGCAAAGCCTGATTGGCGGCCTGATTCACAACGGCTATGACAGCCAGCACATTATTGTCACTGACCCGGACAACAGGCGTCTGCAACAGCTTGCCGAGCTGTATTCAGTGCGCACCAGTAAAAACAACCTGCCCGCCGTCGAGGCGGCCGATGTAGTGGTGCTGGCGGTCAAGCCACAGATTCTGGCTGAGGTATGTCAGCAGCTACAGCAATCGGTACAGCAACAACAGCCGCTGATTATTTCAATTGCCGCCGGCATCCGCTCCACCGACATTGAGCGCTGGCTGGGCGGTAACCTGGCCGTGGTACGCAGCATGCCCAATACACCATCGTTGATTCAGGCAGGTGCCACCGGCCTGTATGCCAATGCCAGCACATCCGCTGAACAGAAAGTGACCGCAGATCAGATTCTTAAAGCGGCGGGCCTCACCCTGTGGGTAGAAAACGAAGACCTGCTGGATGCGGTCACCGCCCTGTCCGGCTCAGGGCCTGCCTATTATTTTCTGATTATGCAGGCGATGCAGCAAGCCGGCGAAAAACTCGGTCTGGATGCGCACAGTGCCGACCTGCTCGCCAGACAGACCGCACTGGGTGCTGCACGCATGGCAACGGAGGGCGAGGATGACCCGGCCACATTGCGTGCTAAAGTAACCTCCAGAGGTGGCACCACTGCCGCCGCCATTGCCTCCTTTGAAGCCAGCCAGCTGGATGCGATTATTCTGCGGGCGCTCACTGCGGCACGAGACCGCGCCACTGAACTGGCCGATGAACTGGGCAGACAATAACTGATAATCGCAGCGCAACCAGGGTAGAGAGACCACCATGAATCCATTTGTTTTTTTAATCGATATTGTTTTTCAGCTGTATGCAACGGTGCTGCTGATTCGTGTATTACTGCAATGGGCCAGAGCGGATTTCTACAATCCCATTACACAGTTTATTGTGAAGATTACCAACCCGCCGGTGCTGCCATTGCGGCGAATTATTCCGGGCATAGGCGGACTTGATCTGGCCACCGTATTACTTGCACTGCTGGTGCTGGCAATAAAGATCATGCTGGTTTATCAAACCGTTAATCCACTGGCGGTGTCCGTGGTTGCACTGGGCCAGCTGCTAACACTGTGCATCAGCATTTACCTGTATGGCATTATTATTCAGGCCATTCTCAGCTGGGTAAACCCCGACCCCTACAACCCGGCGGTGAGCTTACTCAACAGCCTGACCTTTCCGGTGATGAAACACTTTCGCCGACTGATGCCACCTATCAGCGGCATGGATATTTCGCCGATCTTCGCGATTATTGTACTGATGTTTCTACAATATACGATTCGTTATCTGTTTGCCGGCGTGTTTGGTGTGCAGATCTAAACCAATACACCATGGCTGAATTTTATGCATGGTGTGACGGCAATCTGCTGCTGCGTGTCAAGGTTCAGCCAAAAGCCAGCAGAAGTAAGTTTTGTGAAATACTGGATGACCGTCTGAAGATACGCATCAGTGCAGCACCTACCGATGGCAAGGCGAATCAACAGCTGATACAGTTTCTGGCGAGACAGTTCAGGGTCAGCAAATCGCAGGTCAGCCTGCTGTCCGGCGAAACCTCACGGGAAAAACGTTTTATGATTGTTGCGCCAGAACAGATACCTGCTGAACTTACAAATATAATCAGCTCGCCAGTGAATGCCACAGACCATTAAGCGCGAGGTAAAGTGTCCAGCCGGCAAACAGCATCACCAGTCCGCCAGAGAGATAACGCACACTCTGCTTTTGCACCCATTGTTTAAGCCGGTCTGCAAACAGACCCATTGCCAGCAGATTGGGCAGGGTTCCCAGCCCAAAACTCAACATAAGCAAGGCACCTTCAACAAAACTGCCGCTGGACATCGACCAGATCAAAACACTGTACACCAGCCCGCAGGGCAACCAGCCCCATAACAGTCCCAGTAGCAATGCCTGCACGGGATTGCTGACCGGCAATAATTTTTTCGCGCCGGGTTGTAGATATTTCCACAGATACGCACCCAGCTTTTCAATCCGTGTCAAACCCATCCACCAGCCGGATAGATACAACCCCATCAGCAACATAAATACGCCCGCGAACAACTGTAATATAAACTGCATATACTGCAGATCAATCCAGGCCAGGGCCAGCCAGCCGAGCGCACCCATGATGCCACCGGCAAGTATATAACTGGTTAAACGGCCCAGATTGTATGACAACATCAACGTCAACAGCCCGCTTTTGCGCTGTGTCGTTGAGCTATTCACAGCAAAACTCAATGCACCAACAATACCGCCACACATGCCGACACAGTGCACGCCACCCATTAATCCGACAATAAACGCTGTTATATAAGTAAATTCATGCATTTTTCTTTAAAGATTCCTGTAAAACCCCTTGTATTACAGTGCAAAAGCACTAACAATTCAGACACAGGATAATTCCCCGGATTATTCATAATAACAGACAAAACCTTTTACCATAGGAGCACCTGAGCATGGCGGTGAAAAAGAAAGCGGCGAAGAAAAAAGTTGCCAAGAAAAAAGTTGCAGTAGCCTCGGCTGTTAAAAAGCCACCCACCAAAAGTGAAATACTAAACCATATTGCTGGCGAAACCGAATTAAGCCGCAAGGAAGTATCTGCGGTACTCGATAGCCTGTCTGGCCTGATCGAAAAAAATCTTAAGTCACGTGGTCCTGGCTTCTTTAATATGCCCGGCCTGTTGAAGATCAAGGTTGTGAAGAAACCTGCGGTTAAGGCACGCAAGGGCACCAACCCTTTCACCGGCGAAGAAATGATGTTCAAGGCCAAACCGGCTCGCAAGGTGGTCAAGGTCCTGCCACTGAAAGGCCTGAAAGACATGGTATAAACTGCGTCTGCGGTAGATTGAATAAAACGGGGATATATGGCCAACCATATGTCCCCGTTTGCTATCTACCTCTGATAATCTGCCTGCAGCCCCTCTGTCACCTTGCTGTCATTTGGAAAGCACACACTGACTCTCTTATAATAGAATGTCGATATGAAAACACTGGCCACCAGACTACCCCTTAACCTGAATCCCGAGACGCTGGCTCGGGCTAAGCGGTTTTTGCCAGTGCTGCTGACCCTGCTGCTGGTGACTGGCTGCAGTTACCTGTTATCAAAAATCACCTGGGCACTGATTCCTGACGACAGCTCAGCGCTGCCAATGCAAAACCAGCGCATTAATCCGGCGACCGCACAGCAGCAGCGCACCGACTACAGCCATATCAGCAAGGCCCACCTGTTCGGCATTTATCAGCAGGGCGCAACCACCCCGCAAACTCAGGACGCACCCGATACCCGACTTAATCTGGTATTAAAGGGTGTACTCTCGGCCGAGCCAATGAGCAAGGCCAGTGTGATTATTTCCCTGGGCAAGAACGGCAAGGAAGACATGTACAGCATTGGCGACCAGGTCGCCAGCGCCACCCTGAAGGAAATTTATACAGACCGGGTGATACTGCAGCGCAGTGGCCAGCTGGAAACCCTGCGCATGCCGGACGAGTATAACGATGACTTTATCACCAGCTCACCCAGCGACCAGCCTGACCAGGGCACGCAGATAGACACCTCTTCCCCCGGCGCCGCGCTCTCGGATATTCGCCAGGAAATACTCAAGAATCCCACTTCCTTCGGCAAGTATGCCATCCCGGTTCCCTACAAGCAGAACGGCCGCATTGTGGGTTACCGTCTCAGACCCCAGGGCGATCGCACCCTGTTTGACGTGGTCGGGCTGGATCCAAACGATGTCATCGTCGCCGTCAATGGTGTGCAACTCGATGACCCGGCGGAAGGCCTCAAGGCACTGCGCGAGCTACAAAGCGCCACCCAGGTCAATATAACCGTGCTGCGCAATGGAGCAGAACTGCCACTGCAATTTGATATACCATAACCAGCCAGCATAAACAGATAGATAAACCCGAGACAATTATTTTGAATAAACAGCATAGACACCTCCTGTGGTTTAAACATCCCCTTAAACACCTGCAGCAATATGGCCGCCATCTACTGAGCCTGCTGCTGCTGAACCTGGCACTGATCACACCCGGCGCGGGCATTGCCCAGGAAAAGCAGATTACCCTGAATCTGAAAGAAGCAGACATTCGTGCGCTGATTGCCACGGTTTCCAAATTTACCGGCAAGAATTTTGTCGTCGATCCACGGGTCAAGGCACGGGTTAGCGTGGTGTCATCCAGAGCCATGTCCGACAGCGAAGTCTATGAGGTCTTTTTATCGGTGCTACAGGTGCACGGCTATGCCGCCGTGCCCGTGGGCAGTATTATCAAAATTGTGCCGGAAGTGAATGCCAAGCAGGGACCCTTGCCGGTGGTCAGTGATGACCGGCATAAGGGAGACGAGCTGATCACCAAGGTGGTGACCCTGGACCATGTGCCCGCCGCGCAACTGGTTCCCATACTGCGCCCGCTGGTACCGCAACAGGGACATCTGGCTGCCTATAACCCCACCAACACGCTGATTATCACCGACCATGCCGCGAATATTCGTCGTCTGGCAGAAATCATCAAAAGCATCGACCGCCCGGAAAGTGACGAGCTGGAAATTATTCCGCTGAAACATGCGTCCGCCTCGGAGCTGGTGCGCATACTCAATTCGCTACAGGCCAGCGGCAATGCGAAAAAGCCTGAATCCAGCCAGATTACCCTGGCCTCAGATGATCGAACCAACAGCATTCTAATGAGCGGTGAACGCTCGGCGCGGCTGAAAATCCGTGCCACCATCGCCCACCTTGATACACCACTGCAGAATGAAGCCGGCAACACCCATGTGATTTACCTGAAGTATGCCAAGGCGGAAGACCTGGTCAGCATTCTCACCGGCGTGCAGAAAAAACAGGAGCAGGTCGACAAAAAAGCCGTGCCGGCAAGAACACCCGGCAGCACTGACAGCGAGGTGGATATTCAGTCCGATGAAAACACCAATGCATTGATCATCACCGCCGGCCCCGACGTGGTGCGGCGCATGAAGTCGATTATCCGCCAGCTGGATATCCGCCGTGCGCAGGTGCTGGTGGAATCGATTATCGCGGAAATTTCCAATAGCCGCGGCAAGGATTTCTCCTCGCAGTTTGTAGTGGGCGGCAAGGAAGGTAATAACGATCGGGTGCCGGTGGGCGTCAGCAACTTTGGTGGCAGCGGCGGCATTATCGGTTTACTCAGTGGCGACCCACAGACCATTGCCGGCTCACTGGGCGATGGCATCACCTTTGGTTTTGGCAGTGACCAGAACAACCGCTTTGCCTTTCTGCTCAAGGCGCTGACCGCTGACGCCGCCACCAATATCCTCTCCACACCCAGCGTGGTTACCATGGATAACCAGGAAGCGGAAATTGTGGTGGCACAGAATGTGCCGTTTATCACCGGCTCCTTCACCACCGCCGCGGACGGGGCATCCAACCCGTTCCAGACAGTGGAGCGTCAGGACGTGGGCATCACCCTCAAAGTCACCCCGCAGATTAATGACGGCAACACCATCAAGCTGGAAATCGCCCAGGAAGTCTCCAATGTGTCCGCCTCCACCGCAGCCAATGGCGACATCATTACCAACAAGCGCTCGATCAACACCTCGGTGCTGGTGGAAGACGGTGAGATTCTGGTACTCGGCGGACTGATTGACGATACCCTGCGCGACCAGGTATCCAAGGTGCCGCTACTGGGTGATATTCCGCTGCTGGGCTGGCTATTCCGCTCCCACAGCACCACCAAGGAAAAACAGAACCTGATGGTGTTTATGCGCCCCAGCATTATGCGTGACGGCGCCGCGGCCTATTATCACACCAACGAAAAATACAATTATCTGCGTGCGCAACAGATTGACGCCGGCGAGCAGGGTTTTGGTCTGCTACGTGAACAAAGCACACCGCTGTTGCCGGAATTGCCGCCCTATGTAGAAAAAACCGACAAGGCAACGTCGAGCAAAGACAGCACCGACGACGACAAAACAGACCCGCTGGATTTCCAGGCCGATGATTTCTGATACTGCCAGCCAGACCCCGACAGAGCAAAATCACGCCGCGCCACCCGGCACCGCGCAGTCAATCTCCTATGCCTTTGCCAAACGTCACGGTCTGCTGCTGGGGGACATCAGTGAGCAGGCGGCGCAGCTGTTTTACCGTGGCCAGCTGAACCCACAGGCAGTGGCCGAGGTGCGCCGCATTATCAATCGCCCGTTAACGCTCACCGCGATCAGCGACGAACAGTTTGAGGCACTGCTGGCACAAACCTATGAGCAGAATTCAGACCAGGCGATGGCGATGATGGCCGGGGTCAGCGATGAACTGGATCTGGATCAGCTGGCGGAAACCATCGAGCCGGAAGACCTGCTGGACTCGGATGATCACGCGCCGATTATCAAACTGATCAATGCGGTGCTCAGTGAGGCGATCAAAATCGGCGCATCAGATATACACATTGAAGCCTTTGAAAACCGCATGCGCATACGCTTCCGGGTCGATGGCGTGCTGCGGGAAATTCTGCAACCGCCGAAAAATATCGCACCGCTGGTAATTTCACGCATCAAGGTCATGGCCAGGCTGGATATCGCGGAAAAGCGCCTGCCGCAGGATGGCCGCATCTCGCTGAAAATTGCCGGCCGCTCGGTGGACGTACGTGTCTCCACCCTGCCCTCCGGCCATGGCGAACGCATTGTACTGCGCCTGCTGGACAAGCAGGCGGGGCGCATGGACCTGCAGCACCTGGGCATGTCCTCCATCGACCGCGACCGGCTCAATGATCTGCTACAGCATCCCCACGGCATTATTCTGGTCACCGGCCCCACCGGTTCCGGTAAAACCACCACGCTCTATGCCGGCCTGACCCGCCTCAATGACAAGAGCCGCAATATTCTCACCGTAGAAGACCCGATTGAATATTACCTGGACGGCATTGGCCAGACGCAGGTCAACAGCAAGGTGGAGATGACCTTCGCCAAAGGGCTGCGCGCGATTCTGCGTCAGGATCCGGACGTGGTGATGATCGGTGAGATTCGAGACATTGAAACCGCCTCGATTGCGGTGCAGGCCAGTTTAACCGGCCACCTGGTGCTCTCTACCCTGCACACCAACACCGCCATCGGTGCAGTAACCCGTCTGCGCGACATGGGGGTTGAACCCTTTCTGCTGGCCTCCAGCCTGATCGGCGTGCTGGCACAGCGGCTGGTACGCCAGCTTTGCCCGCATTGCAAGCAAGCGCACACCGCCACCGATACCGAATGCGAATGGCTAGATGTGAAGCCTGAGCAGGCGCCTGTTATCCACAGTTCCGTGGGCTGCGAGCAATGTAACCAGCTGGGCTTTATCGGTCGTACCGGGGTGTATGAACTGGTACCCATCGACGATAAGCTGCAGCAGATGATCCATGATGGTGCCGGTGAACAGGCGATGGAAAAATACGCCCGCAGCTTTACCAACAGCCTGCGCAGTGACGGCCGACGACTGGTGCTGGAAGGCATCACCTCGCTGGAAGAAGTACTGCGGGTTTCCCGTGAAGATTAGGGACGCCTGATTAATCATGGCGGCATTTGACTACACTGTACTGGATGAGCGGGGACGCGAGAAAAAAGGCGTCATCGAAGGCGATAGCGCGCGCCAGGTGCGTCAGTTGTTGCGCGACCGCGGCATGATGCCACTGCATATAGAAACCGCCGCCAATCAGCATAAACAGCAAACCAGCCAGCCCAGCCGTGCCTCACGTCGCGGCATCAGTGCCACCGAACTGGCGCTGTTTACCCGCCAGCTGGCAACCCTGGTGCGCGCCGCCCTGCCGCTGGACGAAGCGCTTTCCGCGGTGGGTCAGCAAACCGAAAAACCACGCATCAAAAGCATGATTTTCGCATTGCGTTCCAGAATCATGGAAGGCCATACGCTGGCCTCCGGACTGAAAGATTTCCCCCGTGTATTCCCCGAGCTGTACCACGCCACCGTCGCGGCGGGTGAATCTTCCGGTCATCTGGATATTGTGCTGGACCGCCTTGCCGACTACACCGAAAGCCGCCAGCAGATGAGTCAGAAGGTTGCTCAGGCGACCATCTACCCGGCGATTCTGACGGTGATGGCATTCCTGGTGGTCACCGGGCTGCTGATGTTTGTGGTGCCGAAAATCGTCGAGGTATTCGACACCTCAGGGCAGGCACTGCCCGGCATCACCAGCGCGATGATCTGGATCAGCGAGTTTCTGCAAAACTGGTGGTGGTTACTGCTGCTGACTGGTGTGGCGAGCTATTTTGGCGTGCAGCGTTTTCTTGCCATTCCCGCCAATAAACGCCGCTACCATCTGCTGTTATTAAAACTGCCAGTGATCGGCAAGCTGGTGCGTGGCCTGAATACCGCGCGATTTTCCCGCACCCTGAGTATCCTCTCCTCCAGCGGCGTACCGGTGCTGGATGCACTGCAACTGGCGGCGCCGGTGGTCACCAACCTGCCGATGCGCGACGCGGTGATTGATGCCGCCGCGCGGGTTCGCGAGGGCTCGAGTATTTATGCCGCACTGGATCGCAGCAAACTGTTTCCACCCATGACCCTGCACCTGATCGCCAGTGGCGAAAGTTCGGGGAACCTGGAAGACATGCTGGACAAGGCGGCAATTCAGCAGGAGCGGGAACTGGAAGTGCTGATCGCCACTTTCATGGGGCTGTTTGAGCCGTTGCTGATTGTTGCCATGGGCGGCATCGTACTGCTGATTGTGCTGTCGATACTGCTGCCGATTATCAATATGAATGACCTGATGCAGTAGATCCGTTAATCCATGAAAAGCCGTGCATTTGAACCAAAGTGCCGCAAAACGGACAAAAATAATTATACATCCCGACAGGTAAACTGCTATTATTTTGCGGCATAAAGCAAGCAGTCTGGCCTGAGTCGATCAGGAATAATAAAAATACCATCCAGATCACGCTAGTACCATGTAACACGTCTAATGACGCTTTCAGCGAGGCGAGAAGCGGCTAGATGCAAGGCACTTGCCCGCCGGTAGCCATTCTACCTCAAGGGCAAGTAACACCGCAGATGGCCGCTTATCGCCTCGCCCGAAGGGAGCTACCGAGCGACGCCAGTGCGGTGTTGCAGCGCTTGACAAGGGAATGGGCCCTTGGCCTGCGCACTGCGCCTTGCCCTGACGTCGCTCGGTAGCTCTGAAGGCATCATTAGACGTGTTACATGGTACTATTCAAAAGCCTTACGGATAAATTTCAGCGCAGATTCCAGTTCGGATTTAATAAAAGACACAACCTGTGACAGAGCAGGAGGAGAATCTAGCAATGTCGATTTCAAGACGTGAATTTTTGCACCTTATGGGTCTTGCCGGTGCGGCCGGTGCATTACCCGGCTCGGTGTTCGCGATGAGCCGCAGACCCACTGACATCTATGAACTGCCCAAATACGGCAATGTTACATTGATGCATATGACCGACTGCCACGCACAGTTACAGCCCATCTATTTCCGCGAACCCAGTGTTAACATTGGTGTTGGTGATGCGTATGGCAAGCCCCCCCATCTGGTAGGCAAGCACTTCCTCAAGTATTTTGATATCGAAGCCAACAGCATCGAAGCCCATGCCTTTACCTACCTGAACTACACCGAAGCTGCGCAGCAATACGGCAAGGTGGGTGGTTTTGCCCATCTCGCCAGTCTGGTGAAGCGGATTCGTGCCGAACGCGGCGAGAGCAACTGTCTGTTGCTGGACGGTGGTGACACCTGGCAGGGTTCCGGCACCGCCGTCTGGACACGCGGCATGGATATGGTGGGCGCCACCAACCAGCTGGGAGTCGATGTGATGACCGGCCACTGGGAATTCACCTACCGCGATGAAGAAGTACTGAAAAACATCGAAGCCTTCAACGGTGAGTTTGTCGCACAGAACGTACAGGTTAAAGTCGATGCGCTGTTCGAAGGCTCACCCGCCTATGACGAAGACACCGGCCACGCGTTTAAACCCTACACCATGAAAACCATAGGCGGTGCGCGCATTGCGGTGATCGGTCAGGCCTTCCCTTATACGCCCATCGCTAACCCATCGCGTTTTATCCCCGACTGGACCTTTGGTATTAACGACCAGAGCATGCAGCAGATGGTTAACATGATCCGTGACACCGAAAAACCGGATCTGGTGGTGGTCATCTCCCACAACGGTATGGATGTTGACCTGAAGATGGCGTCACAGGTGACCGGCATCGACGTGATCTTCGGTGGCCACACCCATGACGCGGTACCCAGGCCCAGCGTGGTGCAGAACCAGTCAGGCAAAACACTGGTTACCAATGCCGGCTCAAACGGCAAGTTCCTCGCGGTGATGGACTTCGATATTCGCGGTGGAAAACTGCGTGGTTACCGTTACCGTCTGGTTCCGGTGTTCGCCAACCTGCTGCCGGCAGATACCGAAATGCAGGCCTATATCGACAAGGTACGCAAGCCCTATATCGGTAAGCTGAGCGAAGAGCTGGGTCGTGCAGACGACCTGTTATACCGCCGCGGTAACTTTAACGGCACCTTCGACCAGGTCATCTGTGATGCGCTGCGTACCGAGAGCGATGCACAGATTTCACTCTCGCCCGGCTTCCGCTGGGGCACCACCGTACTGCCGGGCCAGCCCATTACCATGGAGCATGTGATGGATCAGACCGCCACCACCTACCCGGAAACCTATGTGCGCGAAATGAAAGGCTCCGACATCAAGCTGATTCTGGAAGACGTGTGTGACAACCTGTTCAACAAAGACCCCTACTACCAGCAAGGTGGCGATATGGTTCGCGTGGGTGGCATGGATTACGTGCTGGACCCCAACCAGAGCTTTGGCAAGCGCACCTCGAACCTGACGCTGGATAACGGCAAAAAGGTCGAGGACAATAAGACCTACAAGGTCGCAGGCTGGGCCACAGTAAATTCCCAGGCACCGGGTCGCCCGGTATGGGATGTGGTCGCCGACTATATTCGTGCCAAGGGTGATGTAAAGATCAAGAAGGTCAATACACCCAGGCTGAAGAATATGGACTCCAATCCGGGACTGGCCAGCTAACCAGCCCGGCATTTCGAGCTATCTGAAGCCCCGATCCTCACCCGATTGGGGCTTTTTTATGTACAGGATGTACGGTATTTCGCGAGAGGCAGGGATGCCGGTAGCGAAGATGTACAGGATGTGCGGTATTTCGCGAGAGGCAGGTCTAACGTCGTTGGTCGTTAGTCGTTAGTCGTTAGTCGTTAGTCGTTAGTCGTTTTGAAAAGAAAACGCGAACAACGCCAATGCACGCGAATTAACACTATATTGACCTGAAGCCGCTGATAGGTCAGAGAAGCGCAGCGTATGCAATGGACACTGCACGGCTATAAAAATTTTTCTGTCGGCACACTGACTGTGTCAAAAAACAACCATAAATCTGCGTTTATTTGCGTTTATTTGCGTTCATTCGCGTTTTCTTGTGCTTTTGCTGCTGGTTTTTCAACAGGATTCCCAGTAGATAATAAAGCAACCCCGCCAGCGCACCATACAGATGCGCATTCACCGCCACACGACCGCCACTCAATGCCTCCGAGCCGGGTAATGCCCCCTGCCATTGCTCCCATACCAGCTTGCCCAGCAACAGGCCCAGCAACACCACCCCGCTGAGGGGATAACGCTTGAGCTCATACAGCGCGCCCAGTATAAACAGACCGTGCAATACACCGGAAAACCCCACATAGGATGCCAGTTGTCCATCGGCATACAGACCGGCACTGCACAGCAGCGCAATCAGCACAATCGCCAGCAGCCAGTAAGCCTGCCGTTGATAATTTCTGAAAAACAGCCACAGCATAAACAGCCCCGCCATATTCAAAGCGAAGTGCGACCAGTTAAGATGCACGAAATGCCCGCTGAGTAATCGCCACAGCTCACCCTGGGCAATCCGTTGCCGCTCAAACTGCAGCGATTCTGCTGGCAGCAGTTGCAATATAAAACACAGCCCGATCAACAGCAGCCATACGCCATTGTGACGGCCATAGCACTTCAGTTGATGTAAAATGTCTGTCATATAAGAATATTTAACCATCTGGTATGATATTGCCTCGAAGTGTAACCAACTATTCTCAGTGGAGCTATCCGTGAAAACAGCAGCGTCAAGACAGCAGGGCTTTACCCTGATTGAAATTATTGTAGTGGTGGTGATTATCGGCATTCTCGCCACCTTTGTTGCCCCCAAGTTTTTAGGCCGCACCGACGATGCCCGTATCACCAAAGCCAGAAACGACATTCAGGCGCTGGAAAGCGCGCTGGAGCTCTACAAGCTGGACAACTATAGCTACCCCACCACCGATCAGGGCCTGGACGCACTGATTGCTCCGCCCAGCAGCGACCCGGTGCCCAGCAACTGGAAAGCCGGCGGCTATATCAAAAAACTGCAGAAAGATCCCTGGCAGCGTGACTACCTCTACCTGAGCCCCGGTGAACACAGCGAAATCGATATTTATTCACTGGGTGCCGATGGCGTGGAAGGCGGCGAAGGCGCCAATGCCGATATAGGTAACTGGAACTAAGCCCAGTCAATCGATGATGCAGGTGGCGGCGCACAGAAGCCAAGGCTTTACCTTAATCGAAATACTGGTGGTCATTGTGATCATTGCGATCAGCGTTGGTGTGGTGGTGGTCAACTTCAGCGGCGACAGCAATGCCGAAGCCGCCAAACGGGAAATCATGCGCCTGCAACAACGGCTGCGCTTTGCGCATCAGCAATCGGTGGTGCGTGCGGAAGAATACGGCGTGCGCTTTTACAACGGCGGCTACCGTTTTCTGCGTTTTGATCAGGACAACGAAGACTGGATCGATCCGCGCAATGACAAGATTCTGAAACGCTATCTGCTGCCCTCACCACTGGAAATCGAACTGTATATTGAGCAGGTTAAAACCAGCGTTCCCGCATCCTTTGACGATGACCCGCAACCACGCAAACCTGACTCCGTGCTGCCATCGGATGATCTGCTCAAGCAGCAGGACACACTCAGGCCCCATGTGTTTCTACTCTCCAGCGCCGAACTGATGCCCGCCTTTGAACTGATTATTCGCGTACCCGGCAGTGAGACACAGGAACAGCTGAACGGCCTGCCACAGGGCGAGTACCATCATGTGCCCAGAGACTAAAGGCTTCACCCTGATTGAAATCATGGTGGCGATGGCGATTATCGCCATTGCGCTGGCCTCACTGATGAAAGCCTCGGCCAACCACACCTACTCCGCCGCCTACCTGAAAGCCAAAACCCTGGCGCATTACGTGGCGATGAATGAAGTCACCCGCCTGCAAATTTCAAATGAATGGCCCGACCTGGGCAGCAGCAGCAAGTCCACTGAAATGGCCGGCATCGAATGGTACTGGATCCGGGAGGTTGAAAAAACCGGCGATGAAAGCGGCAATATCCGCGGGGTAAAATTCACCATTTACCAGGATGACAGGCGCACCCAGAATCTGGCACAGGTGCAGGCCTTTATTGCCAATCCGGCGAGCGGACTGAATGCAACCGGCAGCAGTGTCGGCACCGGTGGCGGCAGTGGCAACAACGGCACTGGCACACAATGAACAGGCTGCGCATAATCCCCGTGCACTGCGCAAAGGCCCGTGGCTTCACCCTGATTGAAGTAGTGATTGCGATGGCGATTTTCGCCATTCTGGCGGCGCTGGCCTACAGCGGACTGCAATCGGTGATCGACAGCAAAACCCATACCGAGACAGGCTTACAACGTTTGCAGGCGGTGCAGATGAGCATGCTCACCCTGAGCAACGATCTGCAACAGATCGCACCCCGTGATGCCCATGATGCACTGGGCGGCAGGCTGGATAAACTCTCCACCCAGAGCAGTGAATACCTGCTGGAGTTTACCCGCGGTGGCTGGCGCAACCCCGCCGACAGTCCGCGCAGCAGCCTGCAACGGGTGGCCTATAAACTGGATGAGGATCAGCTGCTTCGCATCTACTGGAGTCATGTGGATCGCGCCGATGAAGAACTGCGGGTGGAACGGGTGCTGATCGACAATATCGAATCACTGCAACTGCGTTTTCTTAACGAACAGCAGGAATGGATCGAAGACTGGCCTGAGGCTGCGGCGCTTGCCAGTGGCAGCAACAGCCCGTTACCGCTGGCCATAGAAGTCACGCTCAACACCCATGACTGGGGTGAGATCACGCGCCTGCTGCGAGTCAGATACTGATGCCAGTACGGCACAGACAGAACGGTGTTGCACTGATCACCGCCCTGCTGGTGGTGTCGCTGGCCAGCATTCTTGCAGTGTCACTGCTGGAGCATCTGCATTACGATCTGCGGCGCACTGAAAATATTATTCGCGCTGATCAGGCCGAATTGTACAATGCCAATGCGGTACAGTTTGCCCGTGGCCTGTTGCGTCTGGATCGCACACTCAACAACGAATACGACACACTGGAAGAGTACAGTCCACAGAATGAGCAACTGTTTCCAGTGCCCGGTGGCGGGGTATCCGCAACACTGCTGGACCAGCAACGTTGCTTTAATCTCAATAATCTATCCGCCAGTAATACCACACTCGCGCAACAGAAAATTATCTATCGCAATTTATTGCAGCGGGCGGAAATCGACAGCAACCTGCACAGCACACTGGTCGACAGCCTGATTGACTGGCTCGATGATAACGACATCGCCCAACCCATGGGTGCCGAATTTGATTATTATATCGGACTGGAACAACCTTATCGCAGCGCCAATCAGTTAATGATAACGCCCACAGCATTACGCATGGTGAAAGGCTACACGCCGGAAATCACCAGGCAACTGCGTCCCCATGTCTGTGTGATTCCGGCGATTAACACCGCAATCAATATCAACACCGCCAGCCTTGAAATGCTAGAATCCATTCCGGCACTGACCGGACATGGCGCACAGATCATACAGGATCGTGACGGTCAAGCAGACACCACGGAAGATGACGCGCCCTTTGCCAGCATGAATGATTTTCAACGTTATGCACAACAGACGCTGCAGATACAGAACATTAACACCCAGGGATTACAGGTTTACTCGGAATACTTTATGATGGAGTCCTACACCAATCTCGGCGCTGGAAACATACGGCTTTTCAGTCTGATTTACCGCAACCAGGACGATGGCAGCAGTGAAATTATTTACCAGTCACGGGGCACCCTGTAATGCGTGAGTTTTTTGTTATTCACTATCGACCCGATTCGGCAGATGGTCAGCATTACTGGGCATCCGGTGGCGAACAGCACCCGTCAATTACCCTGGGCAAAAGCTCACCGCAGGAAATGGCGAGCATTGCCCGCGGCAAAAAAGTCAGCCTGCTGATCGATTCACGCTATGCCACGGTCATGTCGGTAAAGGTACCGAGCAAAAATCGCAGCAAACAGTTGCAGGCCATTCCCTATGCCATGGAAGATCATCTGGCGGAAGACCTGGAAGATATCCATTTTGCCATCGGCAAGGCCGACAGCCATAACCGGATTCCGGTGATCGCCATCAAACGCAGCCTGATGCAGGATACTCTCGCGCTGTTTTCTGCCGCCGGGGTGCACATTGATTACATGAGCGCAGACTGCACTGCACTGCCCATCAGTGATAACAGCTGGAGCCTGCTGTTATTTGAACAAAGCGCAATTATCAGCACCAGCTCAGTAGATGCACAAAGCTGTGAACGTGAAAACCTGAACGTTATATTGCACGCCCTGCTCGAACAGGCCAGCGACAGGCCAGCACAAATCAAATGCTTCAGCACCGAGGCAGATCAACAACAGCTGGCGTTTCTGCAACAACTGGACACAGAAATTATTCTGCAATCCATCAAAAGCCATCCACTGGAAATTTTTGTTGGCCAGCTAGAGCAGTTATCCGCACTCAATCTGCTACAGGGCGAATTTGCGCAGAAACGAAAATCCGCTAACAACTGGTTACAACCCTGGAAATATACCGCGATTGCTGCCAGCCTGTTTATTGTGCTCTACCTGAGTCTGCTGAGTATTCAAAGCAGACAGCTTGAAGCGGAAAATATTCTGCTCAGCAAAAACATCGAAACCGAGTTCAGGCGCGCCATGCCCGAGGCTCGCAGCCTGAGCAATATGCAGAAACGGCTTGAGCGCCATCTACAGGAATTAAAATCTGCCGCCAGCCGTGATAACAACAACCGTTTTCTGCACCTGTTATCCAGCGCCACACCAGCACTGTCTCAGGCCAGCAATATCACCATCAATGCCGCAGTGTTTCGCAGCAACTACCTGGATCTGGATATCAGCACCAACTCGCTGCAGAATATTGAACAGGTTAAATCACAGCTGCTAAAACTGCCGGGCATTAAAACCGTGCTATCCACCACCGTGGAAAAAGACAGCGTCAACGGCCGACTGCGACTGGAGTTCAAAGGATGAACGCACTACAACGCCTTCTACAGCCCGCGCAACAATGGCTGGAGAGTTTACAGCCCAGGGAACGGCTGATCGTCATTGTCGGCGGCATCACGCTGGTGTTTATACTGCTGTATTTACTGATATGGGCACCGATCACCGAATACCATGAAGAACAGCAGTTACGCCTGCAATCCCAACAGCAACTGTATAGCTGGATAAAAAATGCCGCACAGGAAGTCCGCCAACTCAATGGTTCCTCTGCTGGCTCTGCAACAAGATACCAGAACCAGTCTATTTCCACCCTGGCGGATCGCAGTGCACGCACCACCGGTGTAAAAGCCTTTATCAGTAAAATAGAACAAAGCCAGAACGATGTTAAAGTCACTCTCAGCGAAGCCGATTTTGATCGAATTATTCACTGGCTGGCCGATCTGCAGGACAAGTACGCGATCAGTTCCACCTCGGTTAAAATTGAAAAAACAAAAACCGCCGGCGCAGTCAATGCACACATTACGCTGGAACGCACCCTATAGCGCAGCCTGAGCGCACAGTTTATTATGCCCATTAAAAAACGTTACATTATTCTACTTGCTGTTGGCTCCTACCTGCTGTTTACCCTGAGCATGGTGCCGGCAAGCAAGGTGCTTGGCCTGGCTAATTCCATCAGCCCGTTACCGGTCAAAATCTACGGCGTCAGTGGTAATCTCTGGGATGGCCGTGCGCAACAGCTGATGGCCCCCGGCCAGCCCACTGTCGATAACCTGCACTGGAGCATCAATCCGCTGGAAATTTTTCTGGCCCGCCTGAGTACAAATTTTAGTGCCAGCATAAAAAACCAGAATATCACCGGTAAACTCAGCGTGAATGCACTGGGACAGTTACGCGGTTCTGATATCCGTGCGCGCATTGACGGCGCGGTGATGCAGCAACTGCTGCGTCTGCCACTGGGTGAACTGGGTGGTGTTTTTAATTTCAATGTACATTCACTTGAACTGAATCAAACCGCACTGCCGATGCTGGACGCCAGTCTCAGCTGGAAGAACGCCAGCCTGACATTAATAGACACGGTTAATCTGGGGCATATTGATTTGCAGGTTTCACCCGAGGATGATGGACGCCTGCTGGCTAATATCAGCAACGAGCAGGGTGACCTGCAGTTAACGGGTGATGCCAGTGTCGATGCCGGCAGAAACTACAACGTCAATCTGCGCATGATGCCCCAGCCCACCACCGCAAGTAATATCACCCAGAGCCTGGGCATGTTTGCGCGACGCCAGGCCGATAGCAGTTACCTGCTTAACCGCAAGGGCAATCTACGCGAATTTGGATTTTAAAGATGAGCACGCACATTCCAATCAAGCCCGAGATTGAAATCACCTCGGAAAACAAATGCAGTTTCTGCACCGGCTCTATCTGCTGCACCTATATCACCCAGCACATAGACACGCCCCGCTCAAAAACCGATTTCGAGCATCTGCTGTGGCAGATTTCCCACGAGAATATTCGCATTTATAAAGATGAAGATGGCTGGACGCTGCTGGTGGAAACCCGCTGCACACACTTACAGATTAACGGCGACTGCGGCATATATGAAAACCGCCCCACCATCTGCCGTGAACACACCAATGATTACTGCGAGTTTGATGCGCCCTCGGAAGACGGTTTTGAACTTTACTTCAAGGACTATGACGCGCTACGCGCCTACTGCAAGCAACGCTTCAAGCGCTGGGATAAATAAGCATTGACACTATTAGCCCGACTCATCAGCGGGTAATAAATAATTTTTTTCTTTACCATCCAGCGGGCTGATGAATTTAATCTGCACCGACCTGAGTTGTAAATCACCCTGCAGGCGCGTGCTGCCATACAGACGATCGCCCACAATAGGAAAGCCCAGCGCCGACAGGTGACTCCGAATCTGGTGTTTGCGTCCGCTGTGTATGCGCACTTCCAGCTGGCTACTATCTGACGCCTGATTGTAATTCGCCGCGAGCACTTCAGTTAATGCGGTTTTGTCGTCAATCGGCGTATCGATAAAATACGGAAACAAGCGCTGGCTGAAATCACCTTCCACTGTGGCGATGTATTTCTTGTAAATTGCATGCTGCTCAAATAACCGACTTAGTGACGCCGCACATTGTTTAGTGTGTGCCAGCAATATCAGACCACTGGCGGCGCGGTCCAGTCGATGCACAATAAACGCCGGGCGCTGTGGTTGTAAATGGCTTTCCGCATAACGATAAATAGTGCAGTGATCACCCCAGCGGGTTCCCTGGGAATACATTCCCGAAGGCTTGTTCCATACCGAGTAATCACCTTCGTCTGCAAGCAGTTGCGCTGGTAGTGGCTGTGCCAGCTGAATCGCCTCGTCATAATATACATGCAGACAGTCACCCGGCTGCAGCATTTTTTTTGCGCGGCGCAGACGGTGAATACCCTGAGAATTTTCCAGCCACACCGCACCGTTCTGCATCAGCTGCTTGAGTTTCTGTCGGCTGAGTGCAAACTGCCCGGCAAGGCTGTCGATGGCCAGCTGAGGCTGACTGAGCTTAATTTGCTTTTGCTCTCGCTGACTCATGACCTTTTCTGAAAAAATTATTGAATACAAACGGCTGCGTATCGCGCACTGATCTACACCTGCATGCTATGCCAGCCGTAATCTGCGAACCTCTGAAAAACTCAGAGGTTCCGCGGCACAAGGATGTGTCGCCATTTTCAATAACTGCTAAGTTATTGAAAATGAAAAACAAATCAAAATCGCATTTTGATTTGTTTTTGCTCTGATAATTCACGGATGAATTATTCAGAGCTTCCTTAGATAAGGCATTTATTTCTGTGAAAAATATGCCTGCAGGTATTCATCCAGTGACAATGTATCTGCCGCTTCAATCGCCTGCTGTTGCACTATCGAATCGGCCGCCGCCTGGTCAAAAAAGGCTTTACGTTCTGCAGACAGTTCAAGCTGGGTGAAATAACGGTAATGCTGTTCCGACATGCGCTTGGCAAAATGGTAAAAGCCTTCCTTGCGTTCACGCATTTCGTTCAGCATGCGTGCCGAGGGTGTCAACTCCGGATCCTTAATCTTTGCAATCTGCTGTTGTAACGCAGCACGATAGGGTTGATCCTGCTTATTGGTATCCAGCAGTTCAGCGACTGAAGCCATACCATCCAGAGCCTGCAACGCCCAGTCTTTTAATGTAATTGACGAGCTGTTGTATTTCAGCTTAAGTTTCGGATCACGTCCCCTGTGCGCCACATCCAGTTCGTTCTGGTCAATTTCTTCCCGCTCACTGAAGCAGATCTGTTCACTTTCGCTGAGCAGACAGAACAGCATAAATATTTCAATAAAGCGCAACTGAGTTTCGTTAATACCCAGCGGATCAAATGCATTAACATCCAGTGAGCGCAATTCAACATAGCGCACGCCGCGCTTTCTCAGCGCGATGGTTGGTTTTTCACTGCCCTGCAGTATCTGCTTGGGACGCACCGTACTGTAATATTCATTTTCAATCTGCAGCAGATTAGCATTGAGCTGACGGTACTCGCCATCCACTTTTACACCAATCGCCTGATAACCTTCATAAGGTGTTTCAATCGCACACTGCAGACTGTTTACATAGGCATCAAGATTGCGATAACAGGCTTTTACCCCGGTTTCGTTTTCCTTGTTGTTCTGATAGCCGATATCCCCCATGCGTAACGAGGTGGCACAGGGTTCGTAATAGGTGGTTTTATCAAATTCCTGCAAACTGGAATCAGCACCGCCGAGAAACGATTTACACACCGCGGGCGAGGCACCAAACAGATAGGGAATCAGCCAGCCATAGCGCTGCAGATTACGCAACATGGCAAAATACTGGTCGGATTTAAAATCCAGCAAACTCTGCTGCTTATCTTGCAGCAACGACTGGTACACCGGCCAGAATTCATCGGGCAATGAGTAGTTGAAATGCACCCCGGCAATGACCTGCATCACGCGGCCATAACGATTACCCAGGCCGACACGGTAAATCGATTTCATTTGACCGGCATTGGATGAACCATACTGGGCGATAGGAATACTGCTTTCCCCCGCCACCACACAGGGCATACTGGTGGCCCAGATAATTTCATCAGACGGCAGTTTCTGGTACACATACGCCTGGGAGTCACGCAGAAATTCCAGCACGCTTTCAATGTGCCCGGAGGGCGGAGTAATAAACTCCAGCAGGGCTTCGGAATAATCGGTGGTGATATAGGGGTTGGTGAGCGCAGAGCCAAGCGCCAGCGGATGCGGCAGTTGTGAAATACCACCCTCGGCAGAGACCCTGAGACTTTCCTTTTCAACGCCTATCAGGCGCTGGTTTAGCAGGCTATGGCACTCACTCTCGATGAGCTGCTTTACCCTTGTTTCGACAAGTTTGAACAATCGCCTATCTCAGCATTTTATAATTTTCTAAGACGAGCAGCTTATATCAAGCCACCGAATCACTCAATAAGCAGCCGTCACTAATTGGCGTTTTTACCCGGCTACGACAAAGCGCCTTAGTTGATGAGCATCAATGCAGCGTCAGCGCAGTTTGACTAATCTGCTATCTCTATTCCCGAGCACTCAGGTTACTGGTATCAGGCCAATGAAAACACACCCCCGGCACAACAGCCGAACCCCCGGCGCTGCTGCAACGCATACGCCGGTCAAGCTGGGAGACCATTTCCAGCTGGTGCTGAACTGGTACAAGCGCAGTGCCCGTGGGCTGGTGGGTGAAGAGATCATACAGGGCCTGCACATCAGCAATCTGATGAAGGTGCTGGGCAATCCCATCTGGAACCATATTTATCATTGCTGGGAAATCGAGCTGAAGCACATGCCCGAGCTTCAGCCCTATATTGCGCATCAGTTCGATCCGTCAAAATACGTCTATTTTATCGAGGCTTACAACACAAACTAACCGCTGGCAAAACATGGCTGGATAAACTAATCCGCCTTATCCGCACTGTCGGTCGGATTTTCGCCCTGGGCGGCAAGCCAGAGCATGTCCTCCCTGCGGCGCAACATCCGCTCACGGCGGTCACTGCCCAGCGCCTCGTAGCGCACCAGATTGCGGCGCTCACCACTGGTACGCCGATCACAGGACGATCTGCGATCCAGCCCGTAGTAGGTGGTCTTTTCATGCGAAACTGACATAACACACCTCCTGTGAAATGACATTCTGGTATTCCAGTATAGCGCTGCAAAACCGGCAAAAACATGCCCGTCAGGCGGTTTATTGCTATTATCCAGCGATTGAACCAGGCCAGACGGAGCCCCACAGCAGACCATGGCACAACAGACGCCGCCAACCACCAGCCTTAACCCTCAGCGCGAGCTGAAAAACCTGTCATTTTCGGTGAATAACTGGAACCACCTGTATTCCTTGCAGGCCGCGGTGCAGCACAATCAGCAGGGCACCGGGCGCAGCCTGAGCATTCAGGGACGCCTGCTCAACCAGGCCTTTCTGCAACATCAGGACACCCCGGTGAGCATTCGCTTTGTGCAAAGTGATCAGCCACCGCAGTATGCCCGTGAACAGGATCAACTGGTACTGGCCAGAATGCAGCGCACCCCGGATGGGCTGAGCTGCGAAATTGCGGTGGATCGCGGGGTATTTGAAGAGCTGCGCAAAAACCTGATGGAGTACGCCGATATCGAAGGTATCCATATTATGGTCAGCCTGGGGCTGCTCAGTGATCAGGCCGAATGGCCCGACCAGGAGTCACTGCCCCTGCTGGAACTGAATTACGCCATGAAGGGCGATGCCTGATGCAGATACACCCGCAACTCCAGCAGGACTGCCACCTGCTGGGCAAACTGCAAACCTGTACCCTGCTGCTGCACAAAAACGCACTGGTGCCCTGGTTTATTCTGCTGCCGCCCGGCGAACAGAGCGAGCTCTACCAGCTGGAACCAGCACTGCAACAGCAGGTACACGGCGAGATCAACCAGATCGCAGCCTTTGTTGAGGCGCATTTCCACGCCGACAAGCTGAATATCGCCAGCATTGGCAATATCGTGCCACAACTGCATATCCACATTATCGGCCGCTTCCACAACGATTTCTGCTGGCCCGCGCCTGTGTGGGGCCAGCCCGACCGGGACGATTATGCACCACAGGACATAGCCGCGATTCGCCAGGCACTGCAGCAACGAAATATCCTGCAACTCAGCGTCACTGATTGAGCAGCCGCCTTAGCGACGGTTTTGCATCCGGCGCATTGTTCAGAGCTGGCCTGGCTGTTAAAATTCGCTACCCCCATCCACAGGCGAACCAACTATGTTGTTAAAATTACTGCGAGAAGGCCTCGGCCGACTGGTCATTCTGATCAGCTTTTTTATTCCCCTCAGCAACAAACAGAAACGTGATGCACAACAGCAGGCCTGTGCCGACCGTGCCACACAGAGTCTGTCGCTGTACCAGTTTTATGCCTGCCCGTTCTGTCTAAAAGTGCGCCGCGCAATCAAACGCCTGCACCTGAAAATTGAAACCTGCGATGCACAGAAAAATCCGGGGCGCAGTGAACTCAAGGCCGGTGGCGGGCAGATAAAAGTCCCCTGCCTGCGCATTGGTGACACCGGTGAAACGCGCTGGCTGTATGAATCCGACGACATTATTGCCTACCTGGAAAAACGCTTTGGCGAGAACAGCTCACCCTGTGATGAACTGGTGAATGAAACCACGGCAAAGGATTAAGACCACCTTAAGCGATTAGAAATGATAACGGCGACTAGTGCTTAGATGACTGCAGCAATGAACTGATTTCCGGCAGACAGGAGCCACAGTTGGTTCCAGCCCGCAGCAGCTTACCCACTTGATCTGTGCTCACCAACCGATTTGTCCGAATTGCCTCAAGCAGGGTATTTACCCCCACATTAAAACAGGAACAGACAATCCTGCCGGCATCCTTTTGCAAGCCTGTCGGCTTACCCGCCAGAATAGAAGCCCGCTCAACAGAATCAAGTTGCGGTTGCGCAAATAACCCCTGTAACCAGCCACGCTCCGGTAATACCTGCTCTGAATCCACAAACATACAGCTCTGTAGCTGGCCGTTGTCAAAACGCGCGGCTCGGTAGCGATGCATGGCTACATCATGATACTCACTCCATTCTGGTTTTGTTGCAGCCTGACAAAGCAGACCGCGCGCATAGTCGGACCAGTTTTCCGGCAATTGCTGTGCCGCCAGCTCGTAACGCCACACTCCCTCGCCACGGCTGCATGACCAGTAGTCAGTATCCAGATCGGCCAGTTTATGTCTGGAAATAATAAAACCATACCACTGTACCGGATATGGCTGGATAGTCACCGCTGTCGACTTGAACTCTGGCTGACCAGAAACCGGATCAACGACAGAATTCACAAGACTGTCCACCAGCGCGCGGCCGGAAAATTGCTCACTCCAGTGAATAGGCATAAACAGATTACCCCGCTTCTGTGAATCTGTAATGACAGCCCGGCAGATAACATCAGCTTGCTGATTGCTTACCTGCACCAGTTCATTCTGTTGCAATGATGCCTGCAATGCATCCTGTGGATTTATTTCTACAAAAGGCTCATAGATATGACAGGTCAATCTCGGCACCTGTCCTGTTCGCGTCATGGTATGCCACTGATCACGAATCCGTCCGCTATTAAGACGCAGCGGGTATTGTTGTGAAAGCACATTAACACTGCACGGATTATTAACCGCGATAAACTGTGCCTTACCGCTGTCGGTAAAAAACCGACCATCCGCGAACATGCGCCTGGTCCCCTGGTAATCAGAGGTCGCTGACGAATTGCCTGTAACAGGCCACTGCACGGGTTGCAACTGGCTATATTCGTGCAATGACAGCCCGCTTAGTGCGCAAAGATTAAAATCACGACGGCAAGGATCATTCAATGAGTCACTGTTTTTATATGCAGACAACGCCGCGTGCTCATTAAAAATATCCACAGACAGGTTATAGGAAAACTGCTGACCGTGGCCCATACGCTTCGCCACCTGGGAAATAATCCACCAGTCAGGGCGGGCATCATCAGGCGCCTTGAGAAAAGCTCGCTGCCGTGAAATGCATCTTTCTGAATTGGTTACCGTACCATCCCGTTCACCCCAGGTTTGCGCAGGCAATAAAACATCGGCATAACGCGTTGTATCAGTATGCCGAACACAGTCGGACACCACAACGAACTCGCATTTTTCAAGTGCCCGTTGAATTTTTGTACTCTGTGGCAACGACACAGCCGGGTTGGTTGCCATAATCCACACTGCTTTTATCCGCCCTGTATCAATCGCATTGAACAACTCGACTGCTTTAAGACCGGCGCTGTCGGCAATGTGTGGCGATTGCCAGAAACTCTGCACCAGCTGACGATGGCCTGCATTTTCGATATCCATATGCGCTGCCAGCTGGTTTGCCAGGCCACCCACCTCGCGCCCTCCCATGGCATTAGGCTGCCCGGTAATTGAAAACGGCCCCATACCCGGACGACCGATACGGCCACTGAACAGATGACAGTTAATAATTGCATTCACCCGGTCTGTGCCATTTGACCATTGATTAATACCCTGGGAATAAACACTGACAACTCGCTCGGTACGCGCAAATAACCTGTAAAAATTTTCAATATCAGACTCATCCAGTTTGCAGCTGCCGGCCACCGAATCGATTGACGGTGCAACCTGTCTGGCAGCGGCTATCGCTGCCTCTGAACCTTCTGTACACTGACTTACAAACCGCTCGTTTATTTCATCGTGCTCATGCAGATAAACCAGCAGCCCATTGAATAAAGCATGGTCCGTACCCGGCTCAATCGCCAGATGCAGATCCGCAATATCACAGCTTGCTGTTTTTCGCGGATCTATAACAACAACCACAAGATCCGGGTTATCCCGCTTTGCTGTTACAATACGTTGATACAGTACAGGATGACACCAGGCAAGATTGGAACCGGTAAGCACAATAAGCTTGGCACGCTCCAGATCTTCGTAGCAACCCGGCACGGTATCACTGCCGAATGCACGTTTTTGTCCAGCAACCGCTGAAGACATGCAGAGCCTGGAATTGGTATCGATATTTGCACTGCCAATAAAACCTTTCATCAGCTTGTTGGCCACATAGTAGTCTTCAGTTAACAGCTGACCGGAAACATAAAAGGCAACCGAATCGCGGCCATGCTCATCAATGACATTCTGCAAACGCATAGCCACTGTATCAAGCGCGCTATCCCAGTCCTGCATCTCACCGTAAACTTCCGGCTTTAACAGACGCCCTTCAATATCCAGCGTGTCTGCCAGCGCCGCGCCTTTGGAACACAGGCGACCAAAGTTAGCTGGGTGATCACTGTCACCCGTAACACTCACCTGACCCTTATCATCAACAGCAGCGATGACACCGCAGCCGACCCCACAATAGGGACAGGTTGTTTTTATTGTCTCTGCCATTGATCAACTATTCCAGTCATTCACTATTTAATGAGGCATTTAAACGTCACTGTCTTCCAGCAGAGACAGTAATATTTTTCCGTTCTCTATACGAACAGGAAACCTTGCTGCACAACCCTCATCAGGCGCAACAGCACGACCATCCTGCAAGCCGATTTTCCAGTCATGCAATGGACAGCTCACCCGATCCCCATGCACTATACCCTGCGACAAAAACCCACCTTTATGCGGACATCTGTCACGCAGTGCGAATATCTTATCATCCGCCGTTCTGAATACCGCTATATTGCCCTGCTCACGCTGCACTACACGCGAACCCAGTTTAGGAATATCGTTAATACCACCTATTTCAATCCAGTTACTCATGTTCTATACCACTCAAATAATCTTAATCTATTAAGCCCTGGCCGTTACTGTTTATGCAATGACCTTGATCGGCATAAATTCATTTTGATCACCGCCTCTGGCTCTAAACTCCCATGGATCTGTTTGCATAAACTCCTGGGAATAATTAAATCGACCTGCCAGTGCTTTTCTATTTTCAGGATCATCGTTCAGATGTTGTTTAATATGTTTGAGTCCAACTCTCTCTATCCAGGGGGCGGTTCGTTCCAGATAATGCGCTTCTTCACGATACAGCTGTATAAATGCGGCACTGTACTCCAGAACCTCTCCCTCTGTTTCCACATTGCATAACAGATCCGTAGCTCTCACTTTAATTCCGCCATTGCCGCCCACATGTATTTCATAACCGGAATCAACACACACCACACCATAATCCTTGATCGTTGCTTCAGCACAATTACGTGGACAGCCTGACACCGCCATTTTAAATTTATGCGGCATCCATGAACCCCAGCTCATCTTTTCCAGCCTGATACCCAGACCGGTTGAGTCCTGTGTGCCAAATCGGCACCATTCACGCCCAACACAGGTTTTAACCGTTCGCAATGCCTTGCCATAGGCATGCCCTGAAACCAGGCCCGCATCGTTTAGATCACCCCATATTTCCGGCAACTGATCTTTCTTGAGCCCATACAAACCGATTCTCTGACCACCGGTTACATGCACGGTTTGCAAGTCAAATTTTTCTGCCGCATCGGCAATTGCCCGCAGCTCATCGGGCGTTGTCATACCACCCCACATCCGTGGAATCACCGAATAGGTACCATCTTTCTGGATATTTGCATGGGCGCGTTCATTAATAAACCGGGATTGACCGTCATCCAGGTTCAGCGCAGGCCACTTACATACCAGGTAGTAATTCAGCGCCGGGCGACATTTGCTACAGCCATCCTCTGTTTTCCATTCCATTACCTGCATGACTTCACGTATCGATTTCAATTCCTGCTGATTAATCGCCTGCCTGACTTCATCATGGGTATGCTCGGTGCAGGCACACACCGGCTTTGCATTGGGCGCAGTCGAATAATCACCGCCCAGTGTATGTGCCATCAACGATTCGACCAGTGCGGTACAGGAACCACAGGAACTGGATGCCTTGGTGTGCGCGCGCACCTCATCAAGCGTAAACAGCTTATGCTCGGTAATCGCATTAACAATCTGCGCTTTGCTAACACCATTACAGCCGCAAATTTCAGCGCAATCGCTCATCGCTGAAATACGATTTTCCTCGCCATAACCGGAATCACCCAGATGCGCCTGACCGAACAACAGATTCTCACGGAATTCGGATATATCATTACCATCCCGCATCAGGTCAAAATACCAGCTGCCATCAATGGTTTCTCCGTACATCACTGCACCCTGTACCTTATTGTCCCTGACGACAATCTTTCGATACACTCCCCGCGCCTTGTCCTGGAATACCAGCTCATCCGTGGTTTCATCACCGGTAAAATCACCGGCTGAGAACAGATCTATCCCGGTCACTTTTAATTTTGTTGAGGTCAATGTTCCCGAATAACGACTTATGCCCATTTTAACCAGATGGTTAGCACAGACCTTTGCCATTTCAAACAAGGGTGCGACCAGACCATAGGTCTGCCCTCTGTGCTCTACACATTCACCGACAGAATAGATTGCCGGGTCGTAGGTCTGTAATGTGTCGTTAACCACAATGCCACGCTGGCAATAAATACCCGAAGCCTTTGCCAGCTCAATATTCGGCCGTATGCCGACGGCCATAACAACCAGATCGGCCTCGACCTCTGTTCCATTGTTAAAGCAGACTTTCTCAACTCTGTTGTTACCGACGATTGAATCGGTTTGTGTCTGCATTAAAAAGTCAATGCCTCTTTCCTCCAGTGACTGCTGCAACATGCTAGCCGCAGGAAAATCCAGCTGTCGCTCCATCAACCTGTCCATTAAATGCACTACTGTGACCTGCATACCCTGTTGTAATAAGCCGTTGGCTGCTTCCAGCCCGAGCAGGCCACCACCAATAACAACCGCCTTTTTATACTGTTTAGCGGATGCAAGCATCTGCTCAACATCATTTATATCACGAAAACCAATAACGCCTTCAAGCTCGTAGCCTGGCACCGGGATCATCACAGGGTCCGAGCCGGTCGCTATAAGCAGTCGATCATAGCTTTCTTCTACGCCGTTATCCGCTATCACCTTGCGCTTAATGCGATCAATCTGGCTTACTTTGCATCCCTTATATAATTTGATAGCGTTATCGATATACCACTGCTCATCATTCAGCATAATCTGCTCAAGCGTTTTATCACCCGCCAGCAGCGGTGACAGCATAATGCGGTTATAGTTACCATAGGGCTCAGATCCAAATACGATAATCTCATACATATCCGGGTCTATTTTCAGTATCTCTTCAACGGTTCGCATCCCCGCCATGCCATTACCAATCACAACCAGTTTTTCTTTCATCTTCATCACCTGTATTCCTTAATCTTACAAACGATTATTCATAGTTTTTTAAATTTACTTACAAAACCAGCACAATCTATTTTCAACTATCACCCGACTTGTACTGACGCTGATACAGAAACTTCAGAACCTGTGCGCGCAAATGGCTGTACTCCGCATTATCCGCCAGCTCCACACGGTTTCTTGGTCTGGCGAGATCAACATCCAGCACTTCACCGATAGTTGCGGCAGGACCATTGGTCATCATAATAATTCGATCTGAAAGCAATACCGCCTCATCAACATCATGTGTCACCATAACCACCGTATTATTAAGCTCTGCCTGGATTTCGATTAACGAGTCCTGCATATGCGCACGGGTTAATGCATCCAGCGCACCAAATGGTTCATCCATCAACAAAACGTCTGGCTCCATTGACAGCGCACGTGCGATACCCACTCGCTGTTTCATACCACCGGATATTTCAGCCGGTCGCTTATGCATCGCATGCTTCATGTGCACCAGCTCAAGGTTATGTTCTACCCACTCTTTCATTTCAGCTCTGCTTTTACGGCCTTTAAACACCTGCTTGACCGCTAGCTCGACATTCTCGTAAGCGCTTAACCAGGGTAATAACGAGTGATTCTGAAACACCACGGCTCGGTCAGAGCCCGGTGAGTTAACCTCCCTGCCATCCAGGATTACACCGCCACTGGTTGCTCTATAAAGGCCTGCGATAATATTCAAAACAGTTGATTTACCGCAGCCGGAGTGACCTATCAATGAAATAAATTCGCCTTTGCCTATTGTTATATCTACGTCTTCCAGTGCTTTAAAACTACCCGTCGGAGCAGGGAATTCGATTGACATTCTGCTTAATTTTAAATGCTCTCTAGTCATCATTAACATCTTTAATCTCGTGTTATTGTCGCTTCAGACCTATCGCAGGACTGCATTTTTATCCCAGGAAACCCGCCTCTGAAGCACCAGCATCAGCCTGTCCAGCGCAAACCCTATAAGCCCGATCACTACTACAGCCACCATAATCCTCGCCATCGAATCCGAGCTGCCATTCTGGAATTCATCCCATACAAACTTACCCAGACCAGGGTTCTGTGCCAGCATTTCCGCCGCGATCAGTACCATCCAGCCAATACCAAGCGACACTCTTAACCCGGCGAAAATCATTGGAATAGATGATGGCAGTACGATTTTTACTATGTGTGTAGGCCAGCTTAATTGCAGCACGCGGCTTACGTTATGCAAATCCTTATCAACTGAGGAAACGCCTACTGTTGTATTGATAATAATTGGCCACAGTGTGCATAGGGTGACTGTAATTGCAGAGTTTATAAATGATTTGGAGAACATCGGATCATCCGAAACATACACAGCACTCACCACCATTGTGACAATCGGCAACCACGCAAGTGGCGATACAGGTTTGAACGTCTGTATTAATGGATTGATTGCGTTATACACAGTTGAGTTCAGACCGGACACAATTCCGATCGGAATTGCTATCACGGCCGCAACCAAAAATCCGGTTAAAACAGTAACGATACTGGTCATTATCTGGTCCACGAATGTGGGTTTTCCCGTATAGTCACGTATCTTTATTTCTGCATCCGGCTCAACCAGCAGGCGCTCGCTATTCCTTTTTTCCTGACGCTCATAAAATGCTACTTGTTTTGTCCTTTCTGCTTGATGTTCCTCATACAGAACTTTTGCCTGTTCCCATACCTTAACTGGTCCAGGAACTGTACCCAGTGAAGTTTCTATCTGTGCTGCTGTAACTGACCATAAGCCCATAAATATAATCGTAGCTATCAGCGGAACACCCAGCTTAACCATCATCGAAGAGAAAAATTCATGAATTTTGATCATGCTTAAACTTCTCATAACATGCTGCTCTATCTTGACTTTATCTTGCATCACAATTATTCCATTTATAAATTCTTGATACCCCGAACCTGTAACTAATTACCTGCATATATTCATCTGGATTTATGCCTTCACTCATGTTGTTACTGAACATTTCCAACTCCAAAAAAAACGGCGTCCATCACGCATAGAGGAGCTCTCTACCGTAATGGACGCCGTTGTCCGAATATTTTGTTTATCTATGACCGCTGCTGGTCATCTGTACGTTTGTCTGTATTAGACACTGCACAGTTTGTGCCAGTTAGCCTGGCTTCCCGTAATACATTGATTTAACACTATTAAGCCAAAATCAATATAAGCGAGAAACGCCCTCCAATGCATCATAATAGTGCGCGTTATCGCTTCTAACCAGCTGGCACGCACCTGAATAAGGCAGCCTGCAGCAGTCTAAAACTGGCTTCTAGCAAGCGCCCTCTCTCTGAATACCACCCTGAACAAACACCTCATTGTGTCAGCTCAACAGCTCTATATATCTTTTACGTCTATTTTAATGTGCAAGATATAAGCGTCATTAACTTGAGGCATTTACACTTTGAATAATCTCAAAATTTTAACAGTAGTCCACATCCGTGTCGACTATTTTTAACCGCGACTAAAACTTCAAGCCAGTCCAGAGCCAAAGCTTATCGCTATCCACTTTTATGTCACCAGCAGAATAACTTGCATACTTAATGCCTGCTGAATAGTTTTTGGAAAATTTCTTCGCATAGATGAAATCAATTTCGCTACCCATGTCATCCACGGCAGGCGTATCTTCATCCGCGCTGTAGTCATGATACACAAGCACAATTTTTCCACCGCCTATTTTAGTCTCAGCAGATGCATAAGCATCAACCAGACCTTCTGCAGGTGTTGTCAGAAAAATATCAGCAAAGCCATTAAACTTATGTAAGGTAGCTAAAGGCGTAGCAAACCCACTTAAACCATTATCAGACCCCAGAACCTCGTAGCCAAGTTTTGCAGTAATACCACTTACATCCACAGCACCTTCTAGAAATAGATAATCTGTATCATATTCTAATGCGCCACTTTCATTTGTCTGGCTTGCGTATTCAACTACATATTTGAAATTCTTATTTTCTCCAGCCACACCTTTAAAGCTTATACCAAAAGTATCAAGCCCATTATCTGTATTGTTATCCACTTCCAGCAGGTAGCCATACCCGATTATTGTACCGAATCCGCTTTTGTAGGACACATTTATTAATGTATCATTTGAATCCACATCTGCTGCTTCAGCAAATATACGATTACGCTTCCACAAATAGCTATAACTTAATTTTAATTTTTCTGAAATATTATAATCCAGCTTTAGCGCATCAAAGGTTTGTCTGTCCTGGCGCCAGCCAACATCCCCCACGAAGCGGTGTCCATCGTATGTAATAACCTGCCGGCCTAATTTCGCTGTGAAATCCTCATCGGCATATTTTACAAGCGCCTGCTCAAGCTCTGTAGTCTCCGGGTCTGCGATTACAGAATAAACACCCTGGTTGAATCCGGCTGGACCCACGCTAAACTCGTCCTGCCCAGCAATAATTCGAATATCTTCCATTTCAATCATTGCTGAGAAGTTATTGTACGCTGCTGTTGTGTAGCCAAGACGCGTACGTAGCGTCAGCGCAGTTGCATCCTGCAAAGGATTATCCTGTTCTACGGTTTCATAACGCAAGTTCATATCTACGTTTGCTTTACCGCTTACGATCGACTCTGTAATGCTTTCTGACGCATAGGCACTCTGTGCCAGGAGTGCACTGGTAATTACCACTAATGTTTTTTTCATGTGATTTCCTGAATTTAATTAATCATGTAATTAGTTATCTGTCTTTATTTCACTAATTCAGATTTTTTCCTTTTCCTTTATGCCAATCTTGAATTTATTCAGATAGTCGTTCGGCTTGGTACCGTCATAAGTTACCCCATCAATAAATTCACTCTGCGGCTTTCTGTATCCACTTTCGTTATCGAAGTCAGGGAAATACTCTGCCTTCATCTTGCCTTCCTCGATCAATTCTTTTGCTGCGATTGCATAGACTTCTGGCTTATAAACCTTTTGCGCCATCTCCTTGTACCAGCCATCTTCCTTGTAATCTGAAATCTGTCCCCAACGTCTCATTTGCGTCAAATACCAGACCGCATCGGAATAATAAGGATAGGTTGCGTTATATCTGAAGAACACATTGAAATCAGGCACTGAGCGCTTATCACCTTTTTCATACTCAAAACTACCAGTCATTGAATTTGCAATTACTTCGTAATCAGCGCCAACATATTGTGATTTAGACAGTATTTTTACTGCTTCCGATCTGTTTTTGTTGTTATCTTCATCCAGCCACTTCGCGGCTCTAAGCAGTGCCTTTACCACGCGAATATGTGTATTAGGATTTGCTTCTGCCCAGGCATTACTCACACCGAAGACTTTTTCAGGATTATTTTTCCATATTTCATAATCTGTAATCACCGGCACACCAATACCCTTGAAAACCGCCTGTTGATTCCATGGCTCACCAACACAATAACCGTTAATTGTTCCGGCCTGCATAGTAGATGGCATTTGAGGCGGAGGCGTCACAGACAACAGCGTATCGGCTTTAATATTGCCACTGTTATCGCCTTTATGTGGCGCGTAAAATCCCGGGTGAATACCGCCGGCCGCCAGCCAGTAACGTAGCTCGTAATTATGTGTCGATACAGGAAACACCATCCCCATCTTGAACGCCTTACCCTCCGCCTTATATTTTTCAACAACCGGCTTCAGTGAACTTGCTTCAACTGGGTGAACCGGCTTGCCGTCCTTGTGTGGCACATGCTTTTTCATTTCTTCCCATACGTCATTTGATACCGTGATCGCATTACCATTCAGGTCCATACTGAACGCGGTTATAATATGCGCCTCAGTTCCATAACCAATGGTTGCTGCAAGCGGCTGCCCTGCAAGCATATGTGCGCCATCCAGCTCACCGTCAATTACACGATCAAGCAACACCTTCCAGTTTGCCTGTGCCTCCAGCGTCACATACAGGCCTTCATCTTCAAAAAATCCTTTTTCATATGCAATTGCCAGTGGTGCCATATCTGTTAGCTTGATAAAACCGAATTTCAGTTCATCCTTCTCCGCATAGCCGGTCGCTGCCTGACTGTTGATTGAGACTAATGCGGTCAGCATTAGCAGCAGAGCCGTTGCCATGTGTCTGTAATTTATGCGCTGCCTGCAGGCAACTGTCTTTATGCATTCACTTATCTTGCTACTGAACATTTTTAATCTCCCAAAAAAAAACGGCGTCCACCACGCATAGAGATTTTCTCTAGCGTGATGGACGCCGTTGTCCGAATTAATCATTATTCATGACCGCCATTGGCCATGCATGTCTATATCTGACTGCTGATATTGCACTCTTTGTGCCAAACGGCTTTAGTTTTTCGTAATATATTGATTTAGTTACATAAAGCCATTATCGGCTGTTTAAAACGATAACGCCTCGATTGTTTTTATTGTTTCGAAATGGTGCAGGTTTTGCTTTTAAATGTACGGCCTGCTCCTAAATGACGCATCACGCATCACCGGTTTCGAAGCTCTGATTATCAAAAAATTCATCTTCAGCCAGTTCCATTCGCCCCTGCGCTGATTCAATTTCCCAGATTCCGCCATGTGTGCCTTCCTGCTTGCTATTCACCAGGGGAATATCTATACCCATTTCGCTTGCAACCTGACGGTAATTTTCAACAAGAAAAACATCTTTAATCACCTGCATACTATCCACAGTCTCAGGCAGATCATCCCAGCGCTTCATTTGCTCAATATACCAGGCAGCATGGGAGTGCCAGGGGAAAGCTGCACTGTATTTGTAATAGGTGTTAAAATTAGCAATCAATTCACTTTCGCCATCATTATGGTATTTATATTGCCCCATTAGAGGTGGCAATATAACTTCTTCCGGTATCCCTACATATTCCTCACGGGATATAATGCTTGCTGCTTCACTCCGATTGTCTTTTTCATCCAGCCAGCTGGCCGCCTGTAACAGTGATTTTACAACTGCAGTATGCGTGTCCGGATAGGCATCCATCCATTCCCTGTTTACACCCAGCACTTTGTCCGGTGCATTATTCCAAATTTCATAACTGGTAATTAACACATGCGCTTTACCTCGACTGACCGCATATTGATTCCATGGTTCACCTGCACAAAACCCATTGATATGACCTGCCTCAAGATTCTTCACCATCTGCTGCGGCGGGATTACCATCAGACGCACATCACGATCCGGATCAATACCCGCCGAGGCCATCCAGTAGCGTAAAAAATAATTATGCGTTGAGGTTGGGAACACATGTGCGAAACTCAGCAGCTCATCACCTCTGGATTTTCTAAGCTCTATCAGCTTTTTAAGTGCACTGGCCGTTACCGGTCGATTATAATCAAAGTCCCGATCTATGCTTTTAAGTTCCTGGTATAACTTATCTGATACCGTAATGGCATTACCATTGACCCCAAGCACCAGTGATGTCACCGTGTGTTGTTTCCAGCCAGCATTGCCCAGCGTACTGGTGATCGGCATGGTAGCCAGCATTTGCGCACAGTCAAGAACTCCGTAGGCCAGTTTGTCACGAATATTTGCCCATGACATTTCCTTGCATAAATTTACCTCGAGTCCATTTTGCCTGAAAAAACCCTTCTCTTTTGCAACAGCCAGGGTCACACAATCAGTTAACGGGATAAAGCCAATATTCAATTTCGTCTTTTCCGGCCTTCTCATTTCAGCCGGGCTATCTAATGACATGCTCATCCACCTACTTTTTAAATATACTGGTAATTGAAATCAATTGTTCTGCTACTTCTGCAATTCGCCTGTTCTTGTCCATAGCCAGGCTCCTCAGCACTTTATAAGCCTCATCCTCATTACAGCCCCTTTGATCCATCACAATCAATTTGGCCTTATCTATCAGCTTCCTGTCTTCCAGTGTGTTTTTTGTTTTCTCAAGTTCATTGCGCAGCGCCTGCATTTCCTTGAAACGAGCAATCGCAACATCCATTATCGGTTTTATTCTGTCTTCATTAAATCCATCAACTACGTACGCACTGACCCCCGCATTAATCGCCTCACTTATCATTTCGTGATCTGCATTATTGGTAAACATAACTATTGGTTTTGGATTGTAGCGATTCACAATACGCATTGACTCAAGCGAGTCCCGTCCCGGCATTTCCAGGTCGACAATAATCATATCCGGCTGTTCACACTCTATATGCTTTAGCAGGTTATCCTCAGACCTTAAAATTGCAACAACCTCATAGCCTGCATTCAATAACGCAGCATTGAGAATAATTGAACGTCCGTTATCATCATCAACAATCGTGACACGTAGTTTTTTCATAAATGACTATTTCAATAATTAACTGCGTAGCCAGCGCAGCATGGATTTATTGCACAGACCAGATCTGCGACTCACCCTGTGAATTAATACATTCCAGCGGCTTGGGAGAAGCGGGTTATCAGCTTCTAGCAAGAACAATGCCTGTTCTATTACCAGACATGAGAAGCTGACAGGTCAACGGCTTCAAGGCATACCTAACCCGCAACGTTAAAATATAGCCTTGCAGCGCCGGCGTTTTACGCACTGATATGGTGCAGGATGATTCATTGTGTCCTCCGCTACGCGTATCTGGTTTAATTGTGTTCGCATTTGGTCTCCAGCTTCACATAAGTGCATAATGTGCGCCTGTCGAGCTCTGCTCCCAACAGCCTCAAAAACATCGACAACCTCTGTTTTTTTATGCCTGAAAACCTGTCATCAACTGATCATATTCTCTACAGCTTCCGTCGCTGCCCCTATGCCATGCGTGCACGCATGGCGATACACTACAGCCACTGCCAGGTGCAGCTGCGGGAAGTCACACTTAAACACAAACCCGACGCGCTACTCGTCATCTCCGCCAGGGCCACGGTGCCGGTGCTGTTATGCGGGGATGGCCGGGTGATTGATGAAAGTCTGGATATTATGTACTGGGCCTTGCAGCAGTCTGATGAAAATAACTGGCTGCACGCGCAGCAGCAGACAGAAATAGCTGAGCTAATCGAAACCAACGATACGGTATTCAAGCAGCACCTGGACCACTATAAATACGCGGATCGCTACCCTGATGCCAGTCAGCTCGAATATCGCCAGCAGGGTGAGGTGTTTTTACAGCAACTGGAACAACGCCTGCAGCAGCGAGCGTATCTGATATCCAACCAGATCAGCCTTGCCGATGTCGCTATCTTTCCATTTATTCGCCAGTTTGCCCATGTGGATATACGCTGGTTTGAGCAGGCGCCCTATCCTCGTCTGCGCGCCTGGCTCTATCAATGGATGGACTCAACGCTGTTTCAATCGGTGATGCAGAAATACACACCCTGGCAGGAGGGTGACCGCCCGCTGCTTGTCTGAACAACGGCTCTTCTGACAAAACCGTTTCCGCCTGAACTATACTGAACAATGCACGCATAAATCAGCCTTCAGCTTATGGAGCAGACAATGTCACAGTCACACCCCACCCCATGGTTTAACAGCTACCCCGCCGGGGTTCCCCATGAAGCGGATATTGATGCCTATGGCTCGGTGGTAGAGGTGTTTGAAGAAGCCACCGCCGAATTCGCTGACAAACCGGCATTTCATAATTTCGGCAAAACCATCAGTTATGCCGAGCTGGATCACTACAGCAGGCAACTGGCCTCGTTTTTGCAGAACCAGCTGAATATGCACAAGGGCGAGCGCCTGGCAATTATGATGCCCAATCTGCTGCAGAACCCGATTGCGATTTTTGCCGGGCTGCGTGCCGGTCTGACCATTGTTAACACCAATCCACTGTACACGGGCGAGGAACTGCAACACCAGTTATCTGACGCCGAAGCCACCACGATTATTGTGCTGGAAAATTTTGCCCACACACTGCAGGGTGTTATGCATAACACGCCGATCAAACATGTGATTGTCACCCGCATGGGCGACATGCTGCCCTTCCCCAAATCCTGCCTGATTAACCTGGTGGTTAAACACGTTAAAAAAATGGTGCCCACCTACTCGTTACCGGAACACCACAGCTTCAAACACTGCCTGCAAAAAGCTGATGTGAACAACTACCAGCGCCCTGAAATAAACGCAGATGATTATGCTTTTCTGCAATACACTGGCGGCACCACGGGCGTGGCCAAGGGTGCGATTCTCACCCATCGCAATATCGTCGCCAATCTGCAACAGGCGTCAGCCTGGTTTGCTGACACCCTGAAAAAAGGTGAAGAGCGCATCATCACCGCACTGCCGCTGTACCATATCTTTTCGCTGCTGGCCAACTGCCTGCTGTTTATGAAAATCGGTGGCTACAACCATTTGATTACCAACCCCCGTGACATCAAAGGTTTTGTAAAGGAAATCAAACGAGTTAAGTTCACTGCTTTCACCGCGGTGAATACCCTGTTCAACGGCCTGCTGAATAATAAGGATTTTGCCGATGTGGATTTTTCCGCGCTTAAGCTAAGCCTGGGTGGCGGCATGGCGGTACAGCAATCGGTCGCCGAACGCTGGAAACAGGTGACCGGCTGCACCCTGCTGGAAGCCTACGGCCTTACCGAAACCTCACCTGCGGTGTGTATCAACCCGGTGACACAACAGGACTACAACGGCAAAATCGGCCTGCCGATTCCCTCCACCGAAGTATGCATACAGAATGACGACCGACAGCTATTGCCTGTGGGTGAAATCGGCGAAATCTGCATCCGTGGACCGCAGGTCACACAGGGCTATTACAAATGCCCCGATGAAACTGCACAGGCATTTGATAATGATGGCTGGTTCCACAGCGGCGATATCGGCTTTATGGATGAACGGGGTTATTTTCAGATTGTTGACCGCAAAAAAGACATGATTATTGTCTCCGGTTTTAATGTTTACCCCAATGAAGTGGAAGCGGTCATTGCCAGCCATGAAGATGTGATCGAAGTCGGCGTAATCGGCATTCCCGACGACGCCAGCGGCGAAACCGTGATGGCAGTGATTGTCAGTAGCAACCCACAGCTGACTCATGAGCATATTCGTATGCACTGCGAACTGTCTCTCACCCGTTATAAAATCCCCAGGCGCATCGAGTTTGTCGATGAAATACCTAAAACCAATGTGGGTAAAATTCTGCGGCGCGAGCTGCGTGATCAGTTTATCGACTGATTTAAAAAGAAAACGCAAATCAACGCTATTTAAAGCCTTGTATCCGGGTTCGCATTATTGGCGTTAATCTCTAATAAAAAGGGATTTTACTCTAACCCCAAATTATCCAGGCCTCGCCACCACGGCGCTTATCAACTAAAATACGCCCCTTTAGCGCACACAGAGAAGCCTCCGCGATGTCCAACAGCCTGCACACCAGCCAGATCAGCAACCTCAAACGCCTGCACAAGGGCAAGGTTCGCGATATTTACGAAATCGACGACGAGCATATGCTGATTATCACCACCGACCGCATCTCGGCCTTCGACGTGGTGATGCCCACCGCGATTCCCGACAAGGGCATGATCCTCAACCAGGTCACCCGCTTCTGGCTGAACAAGCTGCAGCACATCATCCCCAACCACCTGGCGGAGATGGCGCTGGAAGACATTATCAGCGACGAGGCAGAGCGCAAGGCGGTAGAAAACCACGCGATGGTGGTGAAGCGCCTCAGGGCACTGCCGGTAGAAGCCATTGTGCGCGGCTATATCATCGGCTCCGGCTGGAAAGACTACCAGCAAACCGGTGCTATCTGCGGCATCCAGCTGCCCGAAGGCCTGCAACTGGCAGACAAACTGCCCCAGCCCATCTACACCCCGTCGAGCAAGGCCGCGGTGGGCGAGCACGATGAAAACATCGACTATGCCGCCACCGAAAAACTGCTGGGTGCCGAGCTGGCACAGCAGGTCAAAGAGGTCAGCCTGCGGCTGTATCAGGAAGCCGCCGACTACGCGCTGCAGCGCGGCATTATTATTGCCGACACCAAGTTTGAATTCGGCGTAGACAAGAACAACCAGCTGGTGCTGATCGACGAAGTCCTCACCCCGGACTCATCCCGCTTCTGGCCCGCCGATGAATACCAGCCCGGCAGCAGCCCGGTGAGCTTCGACAAACAGTTTGTACGCGACTACCTGGAAACCCTGGACTGGAACAAAACCGCCCCCGGCCCCGAGCTGCCCGACGAGATCGTGCAGAAAACCGCGGAAAAATACCGTGAAGCCCTGACCCGCCTCACCGAAGACTAACGACTCAGGACTAATAACCAAAGACCAATGATTAAAGGCCTGTTTATCACCGGCACCGACACCGGCGTCGGCAAAACCCATATCAGCTGCCTGCTGGCGCAGCAACTGCTGGGCGCCGGCCTCACCCCGATTCCGCGCAAGCCGGTGGAATCCGGCTGCAGCCACAATGCCGATGGCCAGCTGATCGCCGCCGATGCCCAGGCCCTGATGCAGGCCTGCGAGTATCCGCAGCCGCAGTCGGTGGTCTGCCCCTACCCGCTACAGGCGGCGATTTCCCCCGCAGAAGCCGCCCGTTTACAGGGCGAAAACATCAGCCTGGCACAGCTGCAACAGGCCTGTTCACTGACTGAGAACGAGACAGAAAGCGAATCCACACGGCTTCTGGTGGAAGGTGCCGGTGGTTTTTACTCGCCGCTGTGCGCCGATGGCCTGAATGCCGATCTGGCGCAGCGCCTCAAACTGCCGGTACTGCTGGTGGCGGAAGACAAGCTGGGCTGTATCAACCATATTCTGCTCAGCCTGCAGGCCATCGAAGCCCGTGGGCTTGAGGTATTTGCGGTAGTACTTAACCAGATCAACCCCGCCAGCAGTGCCATGAACAATGCCGCCGAACTGGCCCAGCTGATCAGCCAGCCACTGATTCATACCCACGGCCAGCAGGCCGATCTGCTCAGCGACTCCCTGCTCGCCCGGCTTTGATCTGTGTAAACGTCAACTTGATATATTCCTGTCTAAAATCAGAAACACCTTACATTTTTTCCTGCTTAAGTAGCTAAACTCATAGTTTATTCAGTAATACTCATGGGAGTGAGCATAATGAAAGCGAGTTATCTATATTCTTTCAGCGCTCTATTATGTGCAACTATGCTAGCCGGTTGCGGCGGTAGTAGCGGTAGCGGTTCCGTAGCAGTAGCGCCAACGGCCGAGATTACAAATGACAACAAAACAGATCTGGCCGTTGCCGCATCTGAGGCCGTAAAAAGCGCCACAAGCACTAATACACCCAGCAGCATTGGCGACTTCGGCCTGAAATCAACTGTTTCAGATATCGCCAATAAAGCCTTTCAAATGCCAAATATGCGACCTGTTGCTGGCATCTGCTTAAGTGGCTCGGTCAATGTGACGGGTATGGACACTTATTACACCAGTAACATTAACCTGGACATGACATTTAGCAGCTGCGTCATCGATGATGGTTTTGGCTCTACCACCTATAACGGTTCTGCATCTTATATACAGAATGCTAATGGCATCACCATAAGCTACAATAATTTTCGCATAACTGCGGGTGATGAAGCGACATCCATCAATGGCACTATCAGCTGTGACTCAAGTTACCTGAACTGCACTGATGACCTGACTTTTGGCGGCAATATAACGGGCACTTACAGCAATCAAACTTACACAACGCACAATATGGAAGTATCGGGTGATGCCATCAACGGCTACATCGTCAATGGCTCGGTAACTCACCTCACACATGGCACCATTTCCATAAACGCATCAGACCTTCGGTTCGACTGCACCACTAATGGTTTACTCAGTGCAGGCACAATCACGGTTACTGCAAGTGGCGGTGTTACAGCAACCATTACCTTTAATGACTGTGACTCATTCACCATTGAGTATGATGGTTCAACCACCACGGTGTTCTGGAACACTCTTTAATCAAGGGCTTCAGTCAACAAACAAAAAAAGGCACGTCATTGACGTGCCTTTTTTATTGCCGATGATTTATAGTCCGCCAATGCACGCCAATAAACGCAAATAGTAAAAACAGGCCAGAGCCTTTTTTACTCTATTAAATCGCGTTTATTAGCGTTGACGTGCATGGATGCACTGATTCAGCGAGCGCATGGATGTGCAGGAACTGTCATTTACTCCGCACATTCCTGTGCTCCACCCTTCGGGCCGTGCGTCCGCACGTTAAGTGCTCCTGCACTTTAGTGCGTTTTCTTTTGCTTTTTAAATACGCTAATTTGCGTTCATTCGCGTTTATTTGCGGACTTGCTTCTACCTTTACAAAACAGTTCAAGCAGAAAACTAATACTAGCGAATATCCAGCAGCTCCACTTCAAATACCAGCGTCGCATTGGGTGGAATTACGCCACCGGCACCGTGTGCGCCGTAACCCATTTCCGGCGGAATCGTCAGCTTGCGTTTGCCACCGACTTTCATGCCTTTCACACCTTCGTCCCAGCCTTTAATCACCTGACCCATGCCGAGGGTAAAACTGAACGGGTCGTTACGGTCCAGGCTTGAATCGAATTTGCTGCCATCGGTGAGCCAGCCGGTGTAATGCACCACCACAATTTCTGCGCCTTCACCGGCACCGGCTTCGGCACCTTCGCCAACGTTTAAATCTTCAATTTGTAATTCAGACATATTTTCTCCAGTTAGTTAATTGATTTTTAGTCCGCACTAAAGTGCAGGAGCACTTTGAACGTGCGCACGCACAGCCCGAAGGGTGGAGCACAGGATGTGCGAAATAAATGAACGCGAATACACGCAAATATTATTCAGGAATGTTTAAAGTTATTCTCCCGGCCTTTAAAGAGAACGAGGCCCTGCTGAGAAAAAATGCTGTAAAAAAAATAACAGCCTTATACTTCGCGAACCTGGCACTCTCTCGCACAAGGAAAAGCGAATTATAAAACTACAACCATTTGCGTTTATTTGCGTTCATTTGCGGATTCTTTTCTGTTTTTTCCACTAATCATTCATATGCTTTTGCATGTACTCTGTCTTGAGTTTTTTTACCAGTCCTGCCAGCAGTACCAGTGCCAGTAAGTTGGGTATCGCCATTAAGATATTGGTGATATCCGCAATATTCCACACCAGCTGCAACGGCACAATTGCGCCCACCACAATCAACAGGGTGTACACCAGCCGATAGGGCAATACCGATTTTTCACCCAGCATGAATTTTACACTGCGATCGCCGTAATATGACCACGCGATAATCGTGGAAAAGGCAAATAGCGCCAGCCCACCACCAACAATCATTGCCCCCGCATCACCGATCGACTGACTAAAGGCATAGGCAGTGAGTGATGCACCGACGACCTCATCCGGCGCGGTCAGATAGGCGCCGGTCACAACGATGGCCAGCCCGGTCATGGTGCAGATCACCAGCGTATCCACAAACGGTTCCATCATCGCCACCAGACCTTCACGCACCGGCTCATTGGTGGTGGCCGCCGCATGCGCCATGGGGGATGAACCCAGCCCGGCCTCATTGGAAAACAGACCCCGCGCCACACCCCAGCGAATCGCCTCGCCCACGGCTGCACCGCCCACCGCCCAGGGATTCAGCGCATGGTTGAGAATGGTCATAATCGCTGCGGGAATCTGCTGGTATTCATTCAACAGCACGGTCATTGCCACCACGATATAGGCCACCGCCATAAACGGCACAATGGTGCCTGCCACCCGTGCGATACGCTTTACCCCACCGAGTATCACCATACCCACCATCAACGCCATAATCACCCCCACCAGCCAGCTGTACTCTTTTACCTCCGGTGCGATAAAGGCCAGACCATCCACCACCGAATTAACCTGCACCAGATTACCAATGCCGAACGAGGCAATCGCCGCAAACAATGCAAACAGCATCGCGGTGCGTTTCATTTTCAAACCATGCAGCAGGGTATACATCGGCCCACCCGAAACACCGTTTTCATCGATTTCACGAAACTGCAACGCCAGTGTGCTCTCGGTAAACTTGGTGGCCATGCCGAAGATCGCGGTGATCCACATCCAGAACAATGCACCGGGGCCGCCCAGTGAAATAGCCGTTGCCACCCCGGCAATATTACCGGTGCCCACCGTGGCCGAGAGTGCCGTGGCCAGTGCCTGAAAGTGACTCACATCGCCCTTGTCTTCCTTGCAGGCATAACGCCCCTGAATCACATGCAGTGAATGGCGAAAACCCAGCAGCTGAATAAAGCCCATGCGAATGGTTAGATAAAACCCCACGCCGAGTAATACCGCCAGCGTAATCCAGCTGCCCCATAACATTCCCGAGAGGCGACCCGTTAGTTCGGTGAGTTGTTCCAGCATGCCAGGCCCTTGTTTACTTTATTGATTTATCAGCACAATAATACGAGTTGATGAATAAGACAAACGTAAGTCTGGTCGTTAGTCGTTAGTCGTTAGTCGTTGGTCGTTCGTCTATCAGCCTTTACCTGACTAAAAACTAAAGACCAACGACTAATGACTTTTTTAAATGTGCATAAAAAAAGGAGGCCGAAGCCTCCTTTTTTCTACACATCAAATAACAATAAATTATTTGGTGTAGTAACCAATCATGTTTTCTAATGAAACAGGCTTGATCTTGTCTGCCTGACCCGCACAACCGAATGCTTCGTAACGTGCCTTACAGATTTCTTTCATCGCCTTGGTAGATTCCTTGAGGAATTTACGTGGGTCGAAGTTAGATGGGTTATCTGCGAGGTGCTTACGGATAGAACCGGTAGAGGCCATACGCAGGTCAGTGTCGATGTTTACTTTACGTACACCGGACTTGATGCCTTTAACGATTTCTTCAACAGGCACACCGTAAGTCTGACCCATATCACCACCGTGGTTGTTGATGATTTCCAGCCAGTCCTGTGGCACTGAAGATGAACCGTGCATTACCAGGTGAGTGTTAGGCAGTTTGGCGTGAATTTCCTCGATACGGTCGATACGCAGAATTTCACCGTCTGGCTGTTTGGTGAATTTGTATGCGCCGTGAGAAGTACCAATTGCAATTGCCAGTGCGTCAACACCGGTTTGCTCTACGAAGTCAGCCGCTTCGTCAACGCCGGTCAGCAGCTGTTCCATGTCCAGCTTGCCTTCTGCGCCGTGGCCGTCTTCTTCGCCCATTTCACCGGTTTCCAGTGAACCCAGACAACCCAGTTCGCCTTCTACCGATACACCACCTGCGTGAGCCATTTTTACAACTTCTTTAGTTGTTGCAACATTGTACTCGTAGCTTGATGGAGTTTTCATGTCCGGCATTAAGGAGCCGTCCATCATGACCGAGCTGAAACCTGACTGGATAGAACGCAGACATACCGCTGGTTCTGAACCGTGATCCTGATGCATAACAATCGGAATGTGTGGGTACATTTCAACCGCTGCAGAGATCAGGTGACGCAGGAACGGTTCGCCCGCATAAGAGCGCGCACCTGCTGAACCCTGCATAATAACCGGGCTGTTTACTTCATCAGCAGCTTGCATGATGGCATGCACCTGCTCCATATTGTTAACGTTAAACGCTGGCATGCCGTAGCCGTTTTCAGCAGCATGATCCAGTAACTGGCGTAGAGATACTAATGCCATAGTGATTACTCCTTACACGAGGTTGTTAATTAGCAACGTTCGGTTCATATCAATAGAACTGTGAGTTACGTTATTTCATAAATAAAAATTACGAATCTTTTACATTACCAACGGTGATCACTTTCATCGAGTTAGTGCCACCGGTTTCATCACCCAGCAAATCGCCACGGGTAATAATGATTCTGTCACCATCTTCAACAATGCCTTTTTCTTTCAGCAGTTCGGCCACGGTTCCGCTGATATTGTAATCCCCCACCTGATCAAAATCGATACGTGTGGGATAGACACCGCGATACAGTGTAACCTTGCGTTGCGTCTGCTGATGGCGGGTCATTGCATAGATCGGAATACCCGAACTGATACGTGACATCCACAACACAGTTGAACCGGACTCGGTCAGCGCCGCTATGCCATCTACATCCAGATGATTAGCAGTGTACATAGTGGCCATGGCGATGGCTTCATCGACCCGACCAAATGTCAGCTCCATGCGGTGATCTGATATTTTTGCCCGCGGGTGCTGTTCCGCAGCCTGACAGATACGTCCCATGGCTTCAACTGTTTCTACCGGGTATTTACCTGCAGCCGTCTCGCCGGACAGCATAACAGCATCGGTGCCGTCGTGTACTGCGTTGGCGACATCGAATACTTCCGCACGGGTTGGAATCGAGTTATCAATCATCGACTCCATCATCTGCGTGGCGGTAATCACCACCCGATCCATGCTGCGTGCCTTGGCGATCAGGTCTTTCTGCACCGCTGGCAGCTCGGCATCGCCGATTTCCACGCCCAGATCACCTCGCGCCACCATAATAGCATCCGAGGCAAGGATTATTTCATCAATAACATCAAGGGCTTCAGCACGCTCGATCTTCGATACAATGGCTCCGTGACCACCGGCGTCACGCAGTAATTTGCGCGCCTGAATGATGTCATCGGCGGTTTTCGGAAAGGAGATGGCCACATAGTCCGCCTGCAATTTGGCGGCGGATTTTATGTCTTCCTTGTCCTTCTCGGTCAGTGCCGGTGCGGACAGGCCACCACCCTGCAGATTAATGCCTTTCTTGTCTGACAGGTAGCCGCTCTGCACCACGGTGCAGTGGATTTTCATGCCATCCACACTGACCACGTCGAGCAGCATGCGACCATCGTCCAGCAACAGTCGGTTACCCGGCTTCACGTCTTCAGGCAGGGTTTTATAGGTAATACCCACCGCATCCTTATTACCGGCGGTTGGATCCATGTCCGCATCCAGGCAGAATTTGTCACCGGCATTCAGATACACCTTGCCCTCGACAAAGCGCTCGGTACGGATTTTCGGACCCTGCATATCAGCCAGTACGCCAACTACACGGCCGCATTTTTCAGCTGCGGCACGCACCATATCAACCCGCTGCTGCTGTTCTTCATGGCTGCCGTGAGAATAATTGAGGCGCACCACGTCTACACCCGCTTTCACCAGTCGCTCGATGATTTCCGGGGAGTCGGTTGCAGGCCCCAATGTGGCCACGATTTTTGTTCTACGCAAGGGTAGAGCTTCCTGATTTGTTTTAGAGATCAATTATTTACTACTTTAGTGTTTAGTTATTACAACAATGAGCATCCACACGGCGCTCGCTTTAACTTTGTTTACGGTTTTGCTGTCACGAGCTGTCAGCAAAACGAGGCCGTAGCCCCGTTTTATAGCGCCTGCTTATTTCGCGCGTTCTTCCAGCATGGCAACCGCTGGCAGTGTTTTACCTTCCAGGTATTCCAGGAATGCACCACCTGCAGTAGAGATATACGACACCTTGTCATAAATATCATATTTCTGAATCGCCGCGATGGTATCACCACCACCTGCCAGGCTGAAACCATCTGCATTGGCAATCGCCATGGACACGGTTTTGGTGCCTTCACCAAACTGATCAAATTCGAATACGCCTAATGGGCCGTTCCAGACAATGGTGCCTGCCTTGGCAATAATATCCGCCAGCTCTTTGGCACTGTCAGGGCCGATGTCGAAAATCATATCGTCGTCTTCTACTGAATCAGCGGCTTTTAATGTTGCTTCGGCTGTTTCCGAAAATTCCTTACCGCATACAACATCCGTTGCAATCGGAATGTTTGCACCACGTGCCTGCATTTTTTCGATCAGCGCTTTGGCTGTATCAACCAGGTCGTCCTCGCATAACGATTTACCTACGTTGTGACCCATTGCTTTAAGGAAGGTGTTGGCAATACCACCGCCAACAACCAGCTGGTCCACTTTTTCAGACAGCGCTTCCAGTACAGTAAGCTTGGTAGACACTTTTGATCCACCCACAATCGCTACCATAGGGCGCGCAGGGCTTGCCAGTGCTTTGGCCAGATTATCCAGCTCATCCGCCAGCAACAGACCCGCGCAGGCAGTGGGTGCAAATTTGCCAGCACCGTGGGTTGAAGCCTGTGCACGGTGCGCGGTGCCGAAGGCATCCATTACAAACACATCACACAGTGCGGCGTATTTTTTCGCCAGCGCTTCATCGTCTTTCTTCTCACCCGCGTTAAAGCGCACGTTTTCCAGCAGCACACATTCACCGTTGGCCACATCAAAACCACCATCGATATAGTCTTTTACCAGACGCACATCCTTGCCAAGCTTTTCAGACATGCAGGTAGCAATCGGTGCCAGTGAATTTTCTTCGTCCGCCACACCTTCTTCAGGACGACCACGGTGGGACATGACCATCACCGCCGCACCCGCTTTAATACAGTGCTCGATTGTTGGCATAGAGGCGGTAATACGCGCATCTGAAGTGACCTTGCCATCCTTAACCGGCACGTTCAGGTCAGCGCGAATCAGTACACGCTTGCCGGCAAGATCCAGATCAGTCAGCTTGATAAAAGACATGTTGAGCTCCTAAAAATATATTTAATATAAAAACGGTTTGTTAAATCGTTCACTTAACAAACGATTCTCTGTTTGTTTCGCCTGAACAAGCCGACTTGTCGGCACAGGCACCTGACATCAGCGCGCTTTAAACTTACGCCACCGACCTCGCATTCATTAATGCAATGGTGGTATCAATCATGCGGTTGGAAAAACCCCATTCATTGTCATACCAGGCGCACACCTTTACCAGATCACCGCCGGTTACCCGGGTTAATGTGGCATCAAAATTCGAGGTGGTGCTGGTGTGATTAAAATCCACCGACACCAGCGGGCCGTTGCTGTAGCCCAGCACCTTGCCATCCGCCGCTTCCTTCATAATGGCATTGATCTCTTCCACCGTAGTGTCACGGCTGGCGGTGAAGGTTAAATCCACCAGCGAGACATTAATGGTGGGCACGCGCACCGCAAAGCCATCCAGCCGGCCGTTGAGCTCCGGCAACACCAGACCCACCGCAGCCGCCGCGCCGGTTTTGGTGGGTATCATCGAACTGGTGGCCGAGCGCGCACGGCGCAGATCCTGATGATACACATCCGTTAGCACCTGATCATTGGTGTAGGAATGAATCGTCGTCATCAGGCCTTTTTCAATGCCGATTTTTTCATGAATCGGTTTAACCAGCGGCGCCAGGCAATTGGTAGTACAGGATGCATTTGAAATCACTGTATCGGTTGATTTCAACACATCGTGATTGACACCATACACAATGGTGGCATCCACCCCATGCCCACCGGGTGCCGAGATCACAACTTTTTTCGCACCACCGGTAATATGCAGAGAGGCTTTCTGCTTGCTGGCAAAAAAGCCGGTGCACTCATGCACCACATCCACACCCAGCTCACCCCAGGGCAGTTTCGCCGGATCTTTTTCCGCCAGTACGCGAATCCGGTCTCCGTTTACCACCATGTAAGCGCCATCCACGCTGACTTCACCGGGAAAACGACCGTGTGCTGTGTCGTACTGGGTCAAGTGCGCATTGGTGAATGCATCACCCAGGTCGTTAATCGCCACAACCTGCACTTCGTCGGTGCGACCCGACTCATAAATGGCACGCAAAATATTACGGCCAATTCGACCATAGCCATTAATTGCAATTTTGATTGCCATATTTTTTACCCTAGCCGACGCTAACCACAGCGCCGGATACAATATCTTTAACAAACACCCGCAGGTATCTGTGTATTAAACGTATTTGTAAAACCAGCCTGAGCGGTTATTCGTATAAAAATAAGCCGTTTATTCACTGGCTTTACAAACAGGTTTAAGAGTTAAAGGGCAAGCCGTGTAAAACAGGCTCACCCTTTAATTTCTTTTGATGACGTGCATTTCTAACGAAGCCATCCAATTAAGCAAAATTTTATTCGCTAGCAAGGCGGAGGGAAATTTTGAGATATTGAACGCACACCAGTGCGTGATCATTCAAAATTTTCCGACAACGCCGCTAGCGGGCAAAAGATTCTTAATGTAACTAAGCGCAGGATTTTATTCGCTAGCAAGGCGGCGGAATTTTTTGAGATGTTGAGCGCACATCAGTGCGCGATCATTCAAAAATATTCCAACAACGCCGCTAGCGGATCAAAGACTCGCTTAGTTAGCGGCTACGTGCTCCACGAAACGCATCATGTTACATGTGTAACCGTATTCGTTGTCGTACCATGAAACTACTTTCACAAATGTGCCATCCAGCGCGATACCTGCTTCTGCATCAAAGATTGAAGAGAAACCTACGCCACGGAAGTCAGTTGAAACAACTTTCTCATCGGTGTAACCCAGTGTTTTGGAGATATCGCCAGATTCTGAAGCTGCTTTCATTGCCGCACAGATGTCTTCGTACCTGGCTTCGCTGTTCAGCTCAACTGTCAGGTCAACCACAGACACGTCTGAAGTCGGTACACGGAACGCCATGCCAGTCAGCTTGCCATTCAGCTCAGGCAGTACAACGCCAACCGCTTTTGCAGCACCGGTTGAAGATGGAATGATGTTTTCCAGAATACCGCGACCACCGCGCCAGTCTTTAGAAGAAGGACCGTCAACCGTTTTCTGAGTTGCAGTAGCAGCGTGAACAGTGGTCATCAGACCACGCTTGATGCCCCACTTGTCATTCAGTACTTTAGCAACAGGTGCCAGACAGTTAGTGGTGCAGGATGCTGCAGAAACAATAGCCTGACCCGAGTAAGTTTCATGGTTTACACCGTATACGAACATAGGTGTGGTGTCTTTAGATGGTGCAGACATAACTACTTTCTTTGCACCCGCATCAATGTGCTTCTGACAGCCTTCTTCTGTGAGGAAGAAACCGGTTGAATCGATAACGATATCCGCGCCTACATCACCCCATTTCAGATCGGCTGGATCACGCTCTGCAGTCAGGCGGATTTTCTTGCCATCAACGATCATGCAACCGTCGCCAGCTTCAACAGTGCCACCGAAACGACCGTGTACTGAGTCATACTTCAACATGTATGCCAGGTAGTCAGCATCCAGCAGATCGTTAATACCTACGATCTCGATGTCTTTGAACTCATTGTAAACTGCACGGAATACCATACGGCCGATACGACCAAAACCGTTAATACCTACTTTAATAGCCATTACATTTTTCCTCGGTTATTTTCAAAATTTAATTTAACTTCGCTGTTATTTGCTCCGCAACCTTACGCTGCAGAACAATCGCAAATTATTACAATACGCTTTTTACTGTGTTAACCACGTTGTCAACTGTAAAGCCGAATTCTTTAAACAGCTCGCCCGCAGGTGCTGACTCACCGAAGTGATCAATACCCACAACCGCATCAGCGTACTTGTACCAGCCATCCGTTACAGCTGCTTCAACTGCAACGGTTGGAATACTCTTGTCCAGAACAGACGCGCGATAGCTGTCATCCTGTGCTTCAAACGCATCAACTGATGGCATTGAAACCACGCGAATTTTCTTGTCGGACATTTCTTCTGCCGCGCCCACTGCCAGTGCAACTTCAGAACCGGTGGCAATAATGATTGCATCCGGGGTGCCGTCACAGTCTTTCAGAATGTAGCCACCTTTAGAGATTGCAGCGATCTGTGCATCGGTACGTTGCTGATGTGGCAGACCCTGACGCGAGAAGATCAGTGTAGATGGACCGTCTTTACGTTCGATGGCCTTGGCCCAGCAAACCGCTGATTCAACCGCATCACATGGACGCCATACTGACATGTTTGGAATCATGCGCAGTGTTGGAATCTGTTCAACAGGCTGGTGAGTTGGACCATCTTCACCCAGACCGATTGAGTCGTGAGTAAATACGAAGATGCTCTGGATTTTCATCAGTGCCGCCATGCGCAGTGCATTACGTGCATATTCTGAGAACATCAGGAAGGTTGCACCGAAAGGCACCAGGCCACCGTGCAGCGCGATACCGTTCATGATCGCCGACATACCAAACTCACGCACACCGTAGTTGATGTAGTTAGGTTCTTCGTTGCTGATCATTGGCTTGTAACCAGACCATTCAGTCAGGTTAGAGCCGCCCAGGTCAGCTGAACCACCAAACAGTTCCGGTGCCACAGGTGAGTAGGCTTCGATCGCAGCCAGTGATGCCTGACGCGTTGCCGGGCTTTTCGCTTCTGCATTTACAGAGGCAATAAAGTCTGCAGACTTCTGCGCCCATTCAGCAGGCAGGTCACCCGCCATGCGGCGTTCAAATTCTGCGGCTAATTCAGGGTACTCTGCTTTATAAGCTTCGAATTTTTTATTCCATGCAGCTTCTGCAGCAGCACCTTTCTCTTTTGCATCCCAGCCATCGTAAACCGCTTTGGGCACTTCAAATGGACCGTGGTCCCAGCCAAGGGCGGCTTTAGTCAGGTTGATTTCTTCTTCACCCAGCGCAGCACCGTGACAGGCGTGTGTACCTGCCTTGTTGGGCGAACCAAAACCGATAGTGGTTTTACAGCAGATCATCGTAGGCTTATCAGTCATCGCCCTGGCCATCTCGGTGGCTTTGGCAATCGCTTCAGGGTCGTGACCATCAACGTCTGCAATTACATGCCAGCCGTAGGCTTCAAAACGCTTGGGTGTATCGTCGGTGAACCAGCCTTCAACGTGGCCATCAATAGAGATACCGTTGTCATCCCAGTAAGCAATCAGCTTACCCAGACCCAGGGTACCCGCCAGTGAACAGGCTTCGTGGGAAATACCTTCCATCAGACAGCCATCACCCAGGAACACGTAGGTGTTGTGATCAACAATAGTGTGACCTTTCTGATTGAACTGGCCCGCCATGGCTTTTTCAGCAATCGCCATACCGACTGCATTGGTAATACCCTGGCCTAATGGACCGGTAGTCGTTTCAACACCGGGCGCATAGCCATACTCGGGGTGACCCGGTGTTCTGGAATGAAGCTGACGGAACTGCTTGAGGTCTTCGATGCCGAGATCGTAACCGGTTAAATGCAGCAGTGAGTAAATCAGCATAGAGCCATGACCATTCGACAGAACAAAACGGTCGCGATCAGCCCAGTTCGGGTTAGCCGGGTTGTGCTTCATATTGTCGTTCCACAATACTTCAGCTATGTCTGCCATGCCCATAGGCGCACCCGGGTGACCAGAATTTGCTTTCTGTACCGCGTCCATACTCAGGGCACGGATTGCATTAGCAAGCTCTTTGCGTGATGACATAGGATATCTCCAATCAAGTTTTTAAAAGTCGTGAGCCGCGTGCCCAAAAGCCCGGCACAGCAGCATAATTCTATTTTTTCAGTCCGCTGTTTTAATACGCAGCATGTCTCGCCACACAGCCGCAGGGGAACTGCCCCACATTGATAAAGGGGCGCTATTTTCCCTTACTTCGCCACGTTCGGCAACTTAATACTTGGTAACGGGGGCTGGCAAGCTCGATTTTCGCGCTTAAGCCGCCTGTTCCGAGGATTTTTTTCTACCCCAAAAACAGGCCATTAAATCTTTATTTATCAATTGATTACAAAAAAATGGCGTTTTTTGACCGGGTTGCGACTGCGCTGATTATTTTTATTTACCCATAAAAACACAAAATAGGCCCGATCAAATAAAGCTGGCCAACGGAGCCCTCCGCTTCGCTTATCAGGCCGCGCCTCGCCCCTGCTCAGACCCTGCATCGAGCGTTTTGTTCAGGCCCCGTCCTTCCATTTTATGGAACAACCCATGCCTGGAATCTGCTCTTCTGGACCCTGCCCGGTTTCGGCCACCTGCTTCATCGCCTCGAACAGATCACGGCGCACACTGGGCGAGGCAGCCTCCTTGCGGCTTTCATCCAGGCGCCCACGGTATTGCAGCTTGAGGTCGGCGTTGTAGCCAAAGAAATCCGGCGTACACACCGCACCATAGGCCTTCGCCACCTGCTGCGTCTCATCCAGCAGGTAGGGAAAACCAAAGCCCCGCTGGGCAGCGATTTTCTGCATATTTTCGAAGGAATCTTCAGGATACTCCGAGGGGTCATTCGACATAATCGCCACCGTATTCACCCCCAGCGCCTTCAGCTCGCGGGCATCGCGTACCATGCGGTCGATAACGGCCTTTACATAGGGGCAATGATTACAGATAAACATCACCAGCAGGCCCTTTTCGCCGGCACAATCCGCCAGGCTCCAGGTCTTGCCATCCACACCCGGCAGGGAGAAATCCACTGCGGGGCGACCAAAATCACATACCGGCGTCTGTAAACTCACCATCTCATTTACCTCTCTACTGTTTTCATCTGCCCACACCTTGCCACCGGGGAGGCACAAGGTAAACCAGCAATTTTCACGGGCTTATTTTCAGGCCTTTTCGGGCTTATTTTCTGACTTTTTATTTAATGTGTATATAGCTAGTCCCGCAGTGGCATGCTATAATGCGTGGTTCAGTTTTGAATTCTCTACTCTTTAGCGGATAACCATGAGCCAAGAAGATAAGCAGTCGGAAGACCTACCCAAAAGCCCGCAAGCCGAGGCCTCCACAGGGACCACTACGGGCGCGCCGCGCCGGGACAAGAAGTCACTTCTCAAGCAGCTAATTGCCAAGGGCAAGGAACAGGGCTACCTGACATATGCCGAGGTCAATGACCATCTGCCGCAGGAAATTGTAGATCCCGAACAGGTTGAAGACATCATCAATATGATCAACGACATGGGCATTACCGTCCATGAAGTTGCGCCTGATACCGAATCACTGGTATTAACCGATGCCAGCGCCACCGACGACACCGCTGCAGAAGAAGCCGCAGCGGCGCTGGCTTCAATCGAAAACGAGTTTGGCCGCACCACCGACCCGGTGCGCATGTATATGCGCGAAATGGGCAGTGTCGAGCTGCTGACCCGTGAAGGCGAAATCGCCATTGCCAAGCGCATTGAAGAAGGCCTCAAACAGGTGATGGAAGCACTGGGCACCAACCCGCGCTCGATTCAGGCAGTGATCAAAACCTTCGAGAAAATCGAAGCCGATGAAGCGCGCCTCACCGATTTAATCAACGGCTTCCGCAGCGACGACAGTGACGAGATTGCCCAGCCGGCATCCGGCCCTGCCAGCGAACGCGATGATGACGACGATGACACGGTTATTGTCGACACAGGCCCTGATCCCGAGCGCGCCGCCGAACAGTTCAAGCTGCTGGAAAAAACCCTTAAAAAGGTGATGAAAGCGCTTGAGAAAAACAACAAGAAGAGCATTCTCAAGGCCCGTGAAGAAATGGCGGTCGCCTTTATGGAACTCAAGTTCCTGCCGTCCATCATTATCGCCATGACCAAGGAACTGCGCAGCACCATTGATCGCGTACGCACCCATGAGCGCCATATTTTAAACCTGTGCGTAACCAAGTCGCACATGCCGCGCAAAACATTTATTCAGTCATTCCCGGAAAACGAAACCAACCAGAAATGGCTGGACCAGTATCTGCAGGATCACGAATACTCAGATAAGCTGGCGGAATTTGCCGCCGACATCAAGCAGACACAGCTCAAGCTGGGCATGCTGGAAAAAGGTTATGGCCTGAGCATCACCGACATCAAGGAAATCAACCGCAAGATGTCAATCGGTGAAGCCAAGGCGCGCCGCGCCAAGAAAGAAATGGTGGAAGCCAACCTGCGTCTGGTTATCTCAATTGCGAAAAAATACACCAACCGCGGCCTGCAGTTCCTCGATCTGATTCAGGAAGGCAATATCGGCCTGATGAAAGCGGTGGACAAATTTGAATACCGTCGCGGTTACAAATTCTCTACCTATGCAACATGGTGGATTCGCCAGGCAATCACCCGTTCGATTGCCGACCAGGCGCGCACCATTCGTATTCCGGTTCACATGATTGAAACCATCAATAAACTGAACCGTATATTCCGCCAGATGCTACAGGAGAAAGGCCGTGAGCCGACGCCTGAAGAACTGGCAGAAAAAATGGAAATGCCGGAAGACAAGGTGCGCAAGGTACTGAAAATTGCCAAGGAACCCATCTCCATGGAGACACCAATTGGTGACGATGAAGATTCGAACCTGGGCGATTTTATCGAAGACATCAATATCATGTCACCGGTTGACTCTGCCACCAGCGAATCGCTGCGTGAATCAACCAAGGACATACTGTCAACGCTGACGCCACGCGAAGCAAAAGTACTGCGCATGCGCTTCGGTATCAATATGAATACCGACCACACACTGGAAGAAGTGGGCAAACAGTTTGACGTAACCCGTGAGCGCATTCGCCAGATTGAAGCCAAAGCACTGCGTAAACTGCGTCACCCATCCCGTGCAGAACACCTGCGCAGCTTCATCGGCGAAGAATAAAAGCTTGTCGATAAAATACAGACGCATATAATATGCGTCTGTTTCATATTGGGAGCGATACAATATCAACCCCAAGACCCGTGCGCTTCGCGATTGTACGTTAAAGCGTTATCTACAGTGTGATCTTCACACGCAAGAACGGGCCTGTAGCTCAGTTGGTTAGAGCGCTCGACTCATAATCGATCGGTCGAAGGTTCGAGTCCTTCCAGGCCCACCATTTTTCCTTTGAATTCTTCCTGTTTGTGCACGAAACCATAAGTTGGCCGGTTTGGCCAGTTTATGGTTATCTGAAAGCACAAAATAGCCGTTAACACCCTGAAGCAGCCCTTTAGCATTTGTCACCTTAACTTCAACTTTCGGCTGCGAATAGCGGACATTGGAAAACGTGGTCCACGTCTGTCCCTTATTATTTCAATTTAATTTACAGCCCCATATTTAATGCAACTATTAAGCGCTTTTTAAATTAGCATACTAGTGCTTAGAGCTAAAATCGGTTTTTATTTAAAAACTGGATTTATTAAAATGTTAGCTTTTTTTGCTAAAGCGGTTTTAGTCTTTTTCCTTTTTTCGCCAATGACCAAACCATGAAAATCATCATCATCTGTTGGTTGTTTATTCACAATCTGTTTTGGGCTTATCTCATGGCGAACCGTTTTAGTAGAGATTACAGCTAAACCAAAGTCAGGATAAGAGCTCACTGCGTCTTGATGTGTACCGCCAGAATCTATAAGGTCTTTTTCAAGAGTAATAGACACTTCTCTATCACTGGTTGATCTGTCAGTAAACCAAGCACTACTAGGTCGTTCCACTTGCATATTGTGGTCAAATTTGACCATATTCGGCCAATTAGGCAATCGTCTTAACAATCCGTCATCATCGCTGATTTCTGGATCATCTTTTTTTTCACCATTCATCTATAAATTTGAAGCATTGGTCTTTGTGGTTGTGGTTGTGGTATATGATCAATAGATGAGATTGTTAAATCGGACAATATCTTACTTAACTCAGTTAAATCATAAGTGAATTCTTTTTCCCATTCTTCATCAGTTTCGGTATTTTCGAAGCTAACATAACATTTGCTCATAGATTCGATTTCTATTTCAAGATCAATACCAAAGCAACTCCATTCAAACTGAATATTACCATTCGGCATAGGGAAGATATCAGGTAATGGAGTACTGTCATTCAGTAGCTCTGTAGCTAAATGGCCACTAGCAACAAGAGAAGTTCTAGTTGGCGCAAGAGCACCATAACTATCCCAATTATTTTCCAACGATGAGAAGCTCTGCAACGTAGTAAAAATCTTCCTCAGATAAGACGAAGTCTGATCAACTGTTTGCACTGAAGCAGTGTAATCATTAGGCATAGCTCTTAATGCGTTCATAAATTACCCCTTATTCCAGTGGTCATGCATATCACTAGTAGTAATTGCATTAAAACTGTCATTTATTGTAGAACGAAATATATCCATAACTTTTGTTATCCCATCTAGAGAATTACCAAGTGGATGAGATCTTGCAACAAATTTTAATTCATAGACACTAGACCCATCTCTAAGAAGGTTTGCCTTATTTATACTAGTATAAAGTCTACCAATATTACTATCTTCGTTTTTAATCAAATGCTTAAGCTGTATTGCAAATGTCTCAAGACATAAAGACGGTGAATAACGAGACTCATGTATAATATCTTCAAAAACCTCATGAGCCGCATATTTATTTGCGTCAATAAAATTCACATATGTTGTTTCGACTTGATTAAAATCAGGTTGATTTAAATCATTATCACTTAAAAAAGTTAGAAATGTATTTAACTCATCTAAAATAAGCTTTTTTATATTCCTATATCTTGGATATTTACCGCCATTTTGCTGTCTCCAATTAAAGATAAATCTATCTTTTTGTAATTGAATGAGGTGCTGACCATCTTTACTCATAAAGATAAGACGAGGCATTGGCGCTGACTCTAAAAATTGCAACTTGGGCTTTTCACGCTGCATCACACCAAATTTTTCAACTACTGGCTGTATTTCATCAGCATGTTCAACTATGGGATAGTTATCCTTAAAGAGATTCCAAACTGTTCCAATATAGCCAAGATGAAAATTTGGAATTGGGTCAAATTGGATAGAAAAAGACACTTCTTTCAATGGAGGCTCGGCAAAATAAAGCTCAGTCATCTCTTAAGCACCATGTACTTCATAATGAGTTCATATAATTCGTGTTTTTCGGCGAAGATCACTGCAGATACCGTTAAATAGTAAATAGATTCTACCATACAAATTTATTTATATATATTGCCATTAAAGCATAGACTCTAATTAACAAGATAGTATATATTATTGACTATATTGACTGAATCTAAGTTCACCTCACATTATTAAGTACCTTCGGCTGATCAATTACCATAAAAAAAACTAATGACTAAATTAATATTTATTATTTCTGTTCTAGTTTCATCACAGCTCTTTGCTGGTGGTCAGTTTGTAATATAAAGACTACGAAACTGCTATTCTGGGGACAGTATACTCATTTATGGCGAATTCTGGATTAAGTATACTGTCCCCGAAATTCCCATATATCGTTTAGGCTAAGGGGCATTATGGAGTGGTGACTCTTTTGTGCTATTAACAGCACAAAAGAAACGCCGCGGAATAATATCTTTCTCAAGCCAATTGTTACGAAAAGGTGCCGCGAAAAGGCGAAAAGGTGCCAGCGAAAAGGTGCCGCAGCGAAAAGGTGCCGGAGTGATTATTTTTTAACCATTTCCTCAGTTTTCTTTGGCCTGCCTCTTGATGATTGACCCAACTTAATTCCGTAATCATCTTCAATTTTCTGCACAAAACGATCATCACCTACAGGACAGCAATATTCACTGGCTCGTTCTATTAAATGGATATCACATTCAGATAATTGATGTTTAAATATTTCCCGATACGCAAAGCACCTATCTTCCAGATTAGACCCCAGCTTAAGGTATTCATCGTGCTGAATAAGATTAGAAGCCCTGCCCCAGGCATTAGCCAGATAACTCGACCACTTATATTCTTCTGGCTTCTTAACCATATCCGCTGCAACTGGATTTAATTCTATATATCGACAGCATGTTAAAAAATATCGATCAGATTGAACCAGACTTGACTTATGTCTGCCTTCCCAGATAGTGCCAGTCCGTTTATATATTTTATTAAAATAATAGGCATAGCGGCTACCGATAACACTCATGGCACGAGAGATAGAATCAGGTGATTCGGGTGTGACTAGAAAATGTATATGGTTCGTCATTAAGCAATACGCATGAACGGCTATCCCGTACCGCTTTGCATAGTCTTTCCATAACTCCAGGTAATACTGATAATTTTCTGCTTCTACAAAACAGGCTTCGCGGTTATTACCTCGTTGCACAATATGATACGGAAGGCCTGGCAGGTACATCCTCTGACGTCTTGGCATAGCAATTCCTTTTGCTATTTGTATATGTTTTAAGATTAACCAATCATATAACCAATTAACTAATTGGTCAAAAAATAATCACTCCGGCACCTTTTTTCGATTGCTTACCGATCTCAAAAAGGCAATATCCTGCTTTGGGCGTCTGCTGGCGGGATCCTTGGCCTAGTGCTAAACCAGTTATTTAAGCAATATGATTCCCATTTACATCTAGATAATAGCCTCATATCAACAACCTGACAGCTGTGAGGCATTCATTTGAATAACTCCTAATTTGGATTATACTATGTGTATACTCTAAACAGGGAGTTAACAATGCAAGCCATTCAAGCACAGCCCCAAAAAGATCCCAAACGTATTGCCAGCGCAGCTTTACAGGTATTTTTCAATCTCAGTGAAAAGTGGGAATTGCAGGCAAAAGAAGAGCGCGTGTTGCTGGGCGATCCGGCAGAATCAACATTCTACGCATGGAAAGCCGAGAGAGCTGCCAGCAAACTTAGCCGGGATACCCTGGAGCGAATTAGCTACCTGATGGGTATCTATAAAGCGCTAAACATCCTTCTGCCTAATGAGCAGTCGGCCAATGAGTGGCTTAAAAAGCCAAATGAAGCCCCGATGTTCTCTGGCGATACCGCGCTAAATAGAATGCTTGCTGGCAATGTGAGTGATCTGTCGGATGTACGCCGTTATCTCGATGCCTGGCGCGGAATATAGTGGATTCCCCTTATCCAGCTGCAGTTGAGCTCGACTGGCCTCATCAATACCGAATTATTCCATCCAAATACCCACCCATTAATTTCTTTGAAGATCTGGCAGATCCAGGTTTAATGGACGAGGTGTTTGAAGTTGAAGCCATGACGAATGACCGGCTGCGTGTAGAGGCTGGCGATATAAGCCTGGTTGCTACTGATGATCGAGTATCTGGCGCTGGCTCAACTGCCATCATGGCCGCCTTCACTCACATTAGCCCTGACGTTCAGAGTCGCTTTAGCGATGGTTCCTTTGGAGTCTATTATGCGGCAAACAGCCTGGAGACCGCTATCGCTGAAACCCGCTACCACAGGGAAAGGTTCATGCGATACACCCGCGAAGCTCCTGGGGAGCTGGATATGCGGGTGTATGTAGGAGAAGTCCTGAAGCCGATGCATGATGTACGCGGCAACGCTTATAATGTCTGCCACAAGCCGGATGACTGGAGTCCATCACAGGCATTAGGAAAACAGCTTAAGCAAGACAAAAATTGGGGCCTGGTATTTAGAAGTGTACGAAACCCTGGAGGGGAGTGCATCGCCGCATTACGCCCACCTGCTATATCAATTCCAATTCAAGGCCCCCATTTATCTTATTCATGGGATGGCAATACTATCTCGCATGTATTCGAGAAAAAACTCATTGCGGAATAGCGCTACTAAACCAAGAGACAATTAATACAGAGCGAGAGATAAGCAGTGTATTGACTCAAGGCCCTGGTATGATGGGTAATGCTCGATTCAGGGTGATTTCTCAAAGAGCAAGATCAAACCTGAATGCCATATCAAGACTCTAGCCTACCTATGACGAAAAATAACCTGTAATCAGCGGAACCCTCGGAGCCAAGATAATCGCCTTCCGCTACCTTCACAGGGGTCCTCCTGTTTGATACGTGTCTGGCTTTACCGGCCTCGACCGTGTCAACCGGGACTGATATCGAACGGCGCCTGTTTTTCTTTCTAAAGACTGGCATCAGCTTCAGCCGCTATCGTCACCTCACTGATAGCAAGTAAACTGGTGACGATCAGGATGGATAGTCTAAAAAACTTTCGAAATACCCCCTCATTCGACTTATGGTATATCTAACCAGGCTTCATTAATTCGCTCAGGAACATCACCGAGTTACTGTATTTTAATCACACCTATTTATAACGTTAAGGTTATATTTGACTTTTATAACGCTAAGGTTATAATTCCGTATTATAACGTATTCGTTATATTTGTAGAGATTATTTGGAGAAGATGCGCTTATGATTCCAATCACCTCACCAGACAGCCTGGGCAAAGTGTTGAGACGCTATAGAAAGAACCTAGGCATGTCGCAGAGCGAAGCGGGCAGTAAATTAAATCTCCCTCAGAAGACTGTTTCTAATATCGAGTCTGGCTTAGCCGGTGTTCGCATGGACAGCATTTTCAAATACATGTCTGCCCTCGGACTGGAAATGCATCTTGAGCCAAGGAACAAAGCCACCCATGACGAGGATCTGTGGTAATGGCATCGCTGTTTGTATATATGAATGGCTATGAGGTTGGTGAGTACATCCAGCGGCGCGGCGGTGAACAGGAATTTATATACAGTGATTCCTGGCTAGATAAAGGCGCAGCTATCCCTGTTTCACTATCACTGCCGTTAACTGACAAAAAGCATAAAGGCGACCGGGTTTACAATTATTTTGACAACCTGTTACCCGACAGCATCGATATTAGAAACCGCATACAGGCAAGATTTGGCGCAAAAACCAATCAGCCCTTCGATCTACTTTCTCACATTGGTCGTGACTGTGTTGGCGCAGTCCAGTTACTCTCTGAGCAAATGAAGATAGACATTAAAAAAATTGAAGGAATACCTTTAAGTGATAGCGATATTGCCAATGAGCTAAAGAATTATAAAGCTGCACCATTGGGCATGAACAGAGATCAAGATTTCAGAATATCCATTGCAGGCGCACAGGAAAAAACCGCCTTACTACACCATAACAGGCAATGGCTCCGCCCATCCGGGGCTACACCTACAACACATATTTTTAAACTACCTATAGGCAGGATTGAACATCAGGGCATAGATTTATCGGAAAGCGTAGAAAATGAATGGCTATGCCTTGAGATTATTCGACAATTTGGGTTGCCTGTAGCAGAAGCATCCATCGAAAGTTTTGACGATACAAAAGCACTGGTTGTTAAGAGATTCGACAGAGAACTTGCAAAGGATGGCTCATGGATTATTAGACATCCCATGGAAGACATGTGTCAGGCAACAGGCACTGCGCCGGCTCTAAAATATGAGAGCGATGATGGGCCCGGCATTTTAACAATAATGGAACTACTTAAATCGTCAGTAAATAGCGAAATAGATCGAAAAATATTCATGAAAAGCGTTTTTTTATTCTGGTTACTTGGAGGAATAGACGGGCATGCAAAAAACTTCAGTATCTTCCTTAAACAGAGAGGAAGATTTTCACTTACACCGCTTTATGATGTTATTTCTGCATACCCATTAGCAGAAAAACGCCAGATAGAATATCAAGATATGAAAATGGCCATGGCCTTACATGGCGTCAACACACATTACAAATGGCATGGCATTATGCCTCGACACTGGTTTAATGAATCATGGAAAGTTAACTTTCCAGAAACTGAAATGCAAGCCATCATCGATGATGTACTAGGAAACGTAGAGAATATTATTTCAACCGTATCATCTAAATTACCGAAAGACTTTCCTGAACATATCACATTACCGATATTTAATGGAATTAGAAAAATTGTCAGTAGATTCTGATCTGTTATAGAGCTAACCCTGGGGACTTCCGACGAACCCCCTATAACCGCCGTCAGATAGAAATGACAGCATATTAAGGGTTGGCATAATCTATTTTAAGCTCTGTATGCAGGGCGTCCGTGGCACAAATAGAGACACTTCATATTAGGTCAACCAGCCGACACTATTTTTGATACCAGCAACTGCTCAACACGAACACCTTCTACATCGACGACCTCGAATTTATAGCCACTAAACTGTATGTACTCAGCACGTTTAGGAATACGTTTCATGCTGTAAATTAAAAAACCGGCCACCGTCTCATAGTGCATCTGTTCGGGAAATTCATCGATATCGAGCACCCTGGCCAGTTCAACCACGGGCGTCAGGCCATCGACCAGCCATGAATTTTCATCACGTTTTATGATTAGCTCATCTCCCTGATGGCTGATTAAGTCCCCCATAAAGCCTTTCATTAAATCCTTAACAGTCACGATCCCGACCACCAGAGCATACTCATTGACAACTACGGCAAATGGTTGTGCCGCGGCTTTAAATGCGTTTAAGGCCTCAGACAGACTCAGGGTTTCTGGTAAATAAAAAATATCGTTTGCCAGCATATTGGCATTGATGTTAGCCGCATCCCCTTTGAGAACCTGGCGTAATATATCCTTGGACTCTACTGAACCAATCAATTTATCCAGGTTACCATTACACACTAAGAAGTGGTTATGTGGGTGTTCAATTATTTTACTGGCGATAACATCGCTGGCTTCATTAATATCAAAGTAGACTATCTGCTCTCTCGGTGACATTACACTGGACAAAAAGCGTGCTTCCAGATCAAACACATTACCAATTAAATCATATTCCTGCTTTTGCAAGCTGCCATATTCTGCGCCGGCATCCATCATCGCCACAATATCCTCTGTGGTGACAATATCTTCACGCACGGCGGGCACTTTAAACAGACTTAAAATAAGGTTCGTTAAGCCATTAAAAAACAGTACAAACGGGGTGAGCACAAAGCTTACCCAGCGCATAATCGGTACAACACGCAGCGCAACCGTCTCAGGCATAATCATTGCGAGACGCTTAGGCAGCAAATCAGCGAACAGGATAAATAAAGAGGTAATAGATAAAAATGAGATCAGAAAACTTACTTTGCCAAGCAAAGGACCCTGATAAAACATCGCTATGATGCTCTCAACATAAGGCGACAGCGCCTGTTCACCGACAATGCCACCCAGAATAGCAATCGCATTTAATGCGATCTGAATCATCGCAAAAAATGCGCCTGGCTGTTCCTGCAAAGACAGTACAGCCGCCGCTTTTTTATCGCCGTCATCGACCATTACACGCAGTTTAATTTTTCGTGATGCGGCAACCGCTATTTCAGACATAGCGAATAAAGCACTGATCATGATCAGTACAGCAATTAATAACAGGTCACTCATTTTGACTCCTGAAGAAAATATTAGATGCCAGCATTATTCGAAGGCCGCCTGTTTCAAACCAGCGGCCTGACTGCCAGCGCAGTGCGCAGACGACCACTGCCAAAGCTGCTCATTTTGTCAAAATCCGCGCGCAGTATCGGCAGGTACTGACAATCGATGGCCTGTTGATCTGGGTCGCTGTCATCTGGGTCATGCAGATACAGGCAAACGTCATCGTATCCGGTGACCGTCACCCAGTGTGGTGCTTTTTTACCGTCAAGACGGTATGTACTGATCAGCACCATCACCGCGTACCCCTGGTTAAGCCAGTCACATATCTGACTCTGACTGATATTTCCGTAAGTGATGTCAATTGAACTTGACTCAGCGACCTGTTGCATAAATTGCTGGTGAATCACTATCATCAGCTGTTTTTTATGCAGTGCACGCACCCCATCCACAAACAACGGGGCTTGGGTATTAAGATACACCTCGACATAGAAACCGCGTCGATTGGCTGCCAGTGCAAGCCCGAGCGGATGGGTGCCACCATGCCCCGAGGTCATAAAAATGCTGGTGGCCTCGCGCCAGATATCCAGCTCCATTAACTGGCCAAATTTGATCGCTATGTTCAGGCTGCCCATACACATCATCAACGATGCCGGGCCGCAAGTGAAACTGGTGGTCTGGCGATACCAGGGGGTAGGACGGGTAATCGCCTTATCTGATAGTTGCTGGATGGTTTTCTGCATGCGCAGCGCATCGCCATGGTCATCGTAATAATCGTGGTATTCACCAAACACTCGATAACCGCGTTTCTGGTATAACTGAATCGCTGCCTCATTCTGCTTGCTGACTTCAAGCCGCATAAACAGGTAACCCAGCTCGGCGGTTGTCTGTTCCAGCTTGTCCAGCAGCGGATGCGACAACCTCTTCCCCTGCCACGCGGGATTGATCGCCAACGAATACAGGCGGGCAAGGCTGGTTCCGCGGTGGCACCAGACCAGGCCCATAGCCGATAATGCACTGCGCCGTCTCCATCACCAGCAGGATGCCGTGATCGCTGTGAACCCAGTGACGGAAGCTGCGCCGGCTCAACCGGTCTGTTTCAAGGCAGCGCTGCTCGATATCGAGTAAGGCGGGCAGGTCGTCATCAACCGCTGGGCGAAAACTCACGGTGGCCTGCTGATGCTGACTCATGTTCCTGATCCCAGCACTCTGTTCACCACCTGCCAGCCGCGCTATTGCACAGATTGATGATTCTGGTGCGGGCTTCATTTTGTTTCGGATAATCGTGCAGGTATTGCTCAAAGTTGATAACGCCGGGCATGGACAGAGGTGATTCCACCGCGTCGTTTTCAATCACTATCAGGGTTTTATACATGTATTTGAGGCGCTCAGCCGGTAAACATCCCTGGCGACCCACTGCATCATCCAGTGCAGTCATGGGTTGTATGAGGTCAGTAAAAAGTGGGGGAGCGGGTGCATGGCACGCCCATTATGGATGGCTCTGGACTACCCGCGGGACATAGTAAAAACGCGGCTATTTTGATCCTGTCGGGCGGTTTGTCAAAGCATATTCAGGGCAAAAACCCAGAGAATTTTTATTACCCTGCCCCAGCAAACAGTAGAACTTATGACTCGGTGATCAATATGAAAATCAGCCATGGGCTTTGCCCGCTCCTGAACCGACTTGCACGCAAATCGCCCTAATATCCTATTGACGCAAACCGCCGATCTGACTGTAAGATGGCATCAAGCGAAGGGAACCTGCCCTGGTTTTGCAGTGAGCCAGGCGTTACTTTGAATTCCTCAGCCTGTCTTAATTTCACGTTATTTATATCGACATCGCCTCAGACAGCTGAACTTTTAGATACGGCGCATAGGTTAACACCGCACCCTGAATGATGCCCAGCCCGTTGAAGGCATCCAGCATTTTCCTGAACGCTGCTTCACTTTCCGGCTCCGCCTTGAGCGCTTCCAGCGACTCGAGCAGCGGTTTGATATCATCCTCATTAAGATAAGCTTTCAGCATGGCAATGTCACTCGCCAGTCTTTCTGTATTGACGGGCTTAAAGCTGATTTCATCTCGAGCCTGGCCAGGCTCGTCAAACTCAGGCGGCTCCTCGTGCATATTCCAGGCAAGGGCTGATTGCGCCTTTTCAGCAGATACGACTTCAACATCAGGCGCACTGTTGTACTCACCCTTTATTTGCCGTTTCAGTGTATCGATAAAGCGGTTAAATGTTTCTGTGCTGGGTTTATTTAATAACAGTGAAAACACCGGGCGACCTTTGTGTGGATTATAAAACACCATCTCCGAATCAATGATCACTGGTTCGGGATCAAGCGTGGACATATCAACCGTTAACTTCTCTTCCTTGAACAGTGACTTTACACGCACGAAGATCGCATCATCGACTATCTCAAACTCTCTGCTGCCTTTCAGAAAACTTTTTTGTACAAGTTTCATAGTATTATAATTATTTCCAGAGTATAAAATTCAAATGCCATTCAAGATTAATGGCATTGCATGCCATGCCGGAGATTATTATGACTTTTTCAGTACGCGTTTTAGCGACTCAATAAGCCATTGGTAACGTCCAGTGGGCTTTGTGTTTTTCACACAGGACAATGCGAAGCGTTGCCTGCGATTTGACATCCAGTCCTGTTTATATGCGTCGTTTCCTGTAAGAAAATCGATTTCTTCTACCTTACAGCTATCGATTACATGCTCCATCAGGAAGGCGGTAAGTATTGTGCCCGGGGAGTACGCTTTCCAGACCTTATCATACACCAGCCTGAAAATACTCGCTTTACCATGAGCAACAAACCACAGCTGTGCCGCCACCGGCTGCTGCTCAACATAAAGTACGCCAAGCCGTGACCAGCCCCGACTTGAGAAGCCCGCCACCATGCCATCCAGAAAGTCGATATACTGTTCATTCACCTTCCAGCTGGCTTTGTAGACCGCATAGTAATCGGACATTCTGCGCGGCACCTCCTCACCGCTGAACAGGCGAATCTGGTAACCGTGTTCACGCTCAAGTTTACGCTGCTTGCGGCATATCGTATTGCGCAGCCTGGCAGGTCGTGCCGCCATATAGTCTGCAGATGACTGACCCTGCACCTGATATATCCAGTTATAAAAGCGAAAGATTCGTTCGCAGCTAAACCCTGCTGTTTCAAGGCTCTGTTGAAAATTGTTCAGCCTGCTGTCATTGTCTGCAACCGGTTCCAGCAGCAATGCTTTAAGCGGCAAGCGCATCAGCCCCTCGGCCATGCAGGTGAGCACCTGCCGCTGATCTTCCTGCGCAAGCAGCAGGCTGTAGTGTGTGGTGTATCTGTGCTTCAGCGAACACCAGCTATTGCCTTCAGTTTTCACCAGCGGCAGAATAGCCTGTACCTTGTCGCCTGCTACCACACAGGCCAGCAGCATGCTTCCATCGTCATCGAGTAATGCGGCAGTCAGGTTATCAAACCACGCACGCGAGAAAAATAGACTCCCTTTTTCAGCCTGCTCAAATAGTATATTCGCACTCTGTGGTAGTTGATGCCAGTCGGTGTAATATATGAAGTTCATTAAATTTTGATTAACCTGACGACGGGACGACTGTGTCAATCAGGCCTAAGACTGCTGGCATGGTTTATCTAAGTCACTCTAATTAAAATAGCGGGAAGACTGATGATATTAACATCGCAGTTAACACCCTTATACTCAATTTATTTTAATAGTTTTTATCCATATTAGAAATGATTATTCCCTGGCGGGTTCTCAGGCAGATGTAATTCAGCCTTCAATGATATTTTTCGGTGGTTATGTGACCCGGCTCACGACGACGATGTCGGCGCAGACCGCGTTGCTTTAATAATTCACTGGCTTCGGTGATCATCTCGGAATTACCACACATCATAACATGTGAAGTGTCGGCTGAAATTTCGATACCGACGCGCTGTTCCAGGCTACCGTTTTCGATGGCTTTGGTAATACGAGTATCCAGCGCATCTACGTTATGTTCACGGGTGATACAGGGTACAAATGCAAACCGCTCGCCATACTTTTCGACCAGCTGATGGATCAGGTCGGCATAGGCCAGCTCATCCAGTCTGCGAACTGAATACACTAGCACTACTTTTTCAAAACGCTGCCAGGGTTGATCGGTTTTCAATATTGACAGAAATGGACCCACGCCGGTGCCGGTGGCAAACATCCATAAATATTTACATTCGGGAATTTCATCAACAGTGAGAAAACCGTTAGGGTTTTCCGCCAGTTTGATGGTATCGCCGGGTTTTGCCTGCGCCAGCAGCGGTGATAAGGGGCCTTCCGGAACGATATTGAAATAGACTTCCAGCAGCTCATCGTCGGGGGCATTGACCAGTGAATACGGACGCCCAACCAGCTCACCATCAATTTCCGTGGCCACGCGCACAAACTGCCCGGCCTTGAACTCGGGAAACGGTGCCCGAATACGCAATGAGAACAGGCGCTCGTTCCACTGATAGTTTTCGACTATTTCACCTTCGATCCATTTCGCCATAAACCACCTCAGATTACCGAGACCACAGTATCACTGTTCGTGCACCGTAAATAAACCCGTATTTTCTAGCACTTTAAACCTTTTTTTATTTAAAGGACACTGATCACTTTTTCGTTTTTCCCCTGAGTGCACCAGGAGGCGGGTTTCGAGAGACACTGTCAGGCCTGGTAAAGTGGTGGATCCGCTTCGCTTTATCCAGCCTATGCAGGAGCTGCTCTGTCTTTGCTCGTTTGCACATTATTGATCTATGATGTGGCAAACACGGTGATTCCAGTTGTGTCTGAGACACACCTGAATAACCTACGTTTACCTGCCGGCTTTTATTTTATTGCGGCTAGTGCTCACCCTTGGTACGCAATAAGCCCGCCAGTCGATTCCCCTGTTTTTGCGGGCCACCACGGGGGAATATCTGGTGCAGGTAATGGTTGCTGCCTTTCTCCTTGCCCCAGAGTTCACGGAAGTGTTTGATCATGTCTCTTACCGTGGCCTGTCTGGCATTTTTTGCATACCAGTCGCGCTGGAAGCGGATTATTTCCCAGTGTTCGCTGTTTAGTTCCAGCCCTTCCTGTCTGGCCTGTTCGCGCACAAAAGCTTCGCTCCAGTCGTCCGGATTTACCAGATAGCCTTCACTGTCGGTAAGAATTTTTTCGCCATTTATGACAATACTGCGGGTTGCCATGCCGGGGTAGGCGGTGCTGCCATTTAAGCTGCCGGCTGAACCCTCTGAACCCGCACCGGTTTCGGTAAGGCTCCACAGGCCGATCTCGATTTCACCGTCGAGCCGACCCTGATAACGCTCCACACCCGCCACCATAATTTTGCCGCTGCTGACCGGCATATCAAAACAGGCTTTACCTGCGCGGTCCGTTGGCACCGGCCCGACCCGTTCGCCATCCGCATCCAGTATCAGCTCAACCGGTGTACGCTTGAGTGGTTGATTGGTGAATTTCATTGTGACATTAACGCAAAGCATGTCTTATTCCTCAGCTACTGATTGTTGCGATATAAAATGATCAAAGAATATGCGCACCAGGTTAGACCGTGTCAGCATGCCCACTACCCGCTGTGCCTCATCGCACACCACCAGTCGTTTGATGCGATGCTGCTTCATCAGCTCCAGTGCTTCATGCAGGCTGGCCTGATTCGACAGCGTGACCACATCCCGTACCATCAGTTCGGCCACGGTGCCTTCGGTTTCGCGCACCTGCACGGTGGGATGGAACATGTTTTCCAGGGTTTGCCACAGATGGTGGCCCGGGTGATGTGCGGGCACGCCCAGTGCGCGCAGAAAATCCGCTTCAGTAATAATACCCAGCAGTTTATTCGACTCGTCGACCACCGGCAGACCACTGATACGGTGCTTCACCAGCAGGTGTGCCGCTTCGCTCAATGAACAGTCGGCTTCTACGCTGATCACCGGTTGCGTCATCAGGCTGGCCACCTGGCGATTCTGCGCCTTGCGCATGCGCGCATGCTTTGTCGCCAGTGTCTGCACCTGCAGCAGGTCATCTACGGACACATCCATATAGGTGCCCATTTCCTGCAGTGCTCTGGCGAAGTCTTCCCTGTGTAACTGTGGCGTTACCTCTGTTGTTTGCTCGGCTTCGAGCTTTTTTTGCATCATAACGACTCCTGCCCGCATCAACTTTCTGTACAAGCTTCACGGTTTAACTCACCGCGTACCCAGCAGTTTTCATTCTGGAAGACTTCGTTGCTGGCCCAGTAGGCAAAGTCTTCGAAACTGGCTGTGCCCGTTTTGCGACGGTTGGCACCAGCGACAATTTTATAAATCAGCAGATCCGATGCACGATTCATGGGGACTGGCATATCAATAATCTGTCGCACCTGCCAGTCTCGTCCGTACTGACCATTGCTGTAGCAGCTACCCAGCTTGAGCTGTTGCGGCTTAAGTGCTGCCTGGCTCTGTTTCTCTTGCGCCAGCTCGACGATGTCTGCCAGCTCACGACCATTGATATCCACCGTACTTCCCATGGAGTCCAGGGCGTTTTCCAGCTGTTCCCGCGTGATCTGCTGTTGTTTCTCAGCGCTGGATACTTCCGGCTTTTTGGCCATAGCTGGTGCCAGTGCAGCGGGGTAACGACGCCAGTGAAAAGCATAGTTAAAGCCTATGGCAATGATCAGCATCACTACCGCGTTCAGCAGTACCGGTGTTAGCACATACTGAAAGCCCAGTGCCTGAATGCTTTCGCCGCCGATCACTGCAGTCAACGCAGTTGCGCCGCCGGGGGGATGAATACAACGCAGGTAATGCATCACCGCAATCGCCAGCGCCACCGCCACCGCCGCCGCCAGCAGCTGTGACGGCACCAGCAACACACAACCCACGCCAATAATCGCAGAGATGGTATGCCCGCCCAGCAGTGCCCAGGGCTGGGACAGGGGGCCATGGGGCACGGCAAATAACAGCACGGCGCTGGCACCCATGGAGGCCACCACCAGTACCGCATCCTGGGTGCCGAGCATTTGCTGGCTGATCAGGGTAATTGCCAGAATACTCAGCATGCCACCGAGGCCGGATAGCAGTTTTTCCAGATGCCCGGTCTGGTTTACACCCAGCCCCATAAAGCGCCGGATGGCCTGCATATTTAATTTCTGTGTTTTCATAATATGCACAATATATGCATATTTATGTATAAGACAAACGATTTATATTGGACATTAATATCGAAATATCCGATATTAAGCACTATGGATATGGATCAGGTAAAAACCTTTCTCGCGGTGGTGGCCCATGGCAGTTTTCTTGAAGCCGCCAGCCAGCTGCATGTTACCCAGTCGACGGTGAGCAGCCGCATTCAGGCCCTGGAAAGCTTTCTGCAGGCGCGACTGTTTGTGCGCAATCGCTCCGGCGCCAGCCTCACCACAGCTGGCCGGCGCTTTGTGCAACACGCCAAGTCGATGTTGCTGACGCTGGATCAGGCACGCCATGAAGTCGGCCTGCCCAGCCGCTACAGCGCAACCATTAACATAGGTGCGCGGATTGCGCTGTGGGAAGTTTTCCTGCCGCGCTGGGTGGGCAAGATGCGCCGCGACTCGCCGCATATTTCGATTTCCAGCGAGATCGGTTTTGAGGAAGATCTGATGAGCCGGGTAATACAGGGCTCAATGGATGTTGCGCTAATGTACACGCCACAGCATAGCCCCGGCACCCAGGTGGAGCATCTGTTTGATGAAACCCTGGTGCTGCTCACCACCGACCCGCAACGGCCCTGGCCGGATGATGATTATATTTATGTTGACTGGGGACCGGCGTTTCATGCGCAGCACACCATTAGTTATCCCGATATGGAGCGCACCGCACAGGTGGTGAATATTGGCTGGCTGGGCATTCAGATTATTATCAGCAATGGCGGCTCCTGTTTTGTGCCGGCACGCATGGCTGAACCCCTGATCAATGCCGGGCAACTGTTTCACATGCCAGGCAGCCCAAGGTTCAAGTTACCTGCTTATATGGTTTTTCCACAAAACAGTGACTCCCCTGTCCTCAAGCACGTACTGGATAGTTTGCGGCGTGAAGCAGAAATTGAAAAAAATAAATCGAACGATAGCGATATTCTACTGAGTTAAATGTTTTAACACTATGCAACGCTTAAATCCAATGCGATTTATATATGCCCCTGCAGCTTATGCGCGGTTAATTGCTAAACTTCACCAGGCGCGTCACCTGAATATCGGAAACAAAAACCACGCCGGAGTGTTCGTTATAGAAGGGCGCAAAGCCCTGCATAATTGGCTCAACCAGCTGCTCAGGCACAGCCGCTATGATCATAATCAGCACATCATCTTCATTGAACATGAGGTGCCCATCATGAAAGCCATGGCTACCCTTACCGGAAAGATTATTGATGATGGTGTAGCCTTTAACGCCGATTCTATCCAGGATATCGGTTGCAAAGGCCTGATACTCACCTTCAAGAATAATTTCCAGCTTTTTAAGCGGGCTAAATTTCAGATTCTTCATATTACACGGCCTCTTCATCAATTATCTTTTCAGCATTCTGCATATCGGTAAAAGCTTGCCATTGCCCTTTATTATGCACATGTATCTGTTTTGTTTCGGGGTCAATGACCATGAGTCGAATCCAGCCATTCATTAGTAGCTTACGTACAATAGCCACTCGATCAATCGCGGCCTGCACGCGTTTCATCGGCGCATCAATCACCGTGATGAGTCGCACAGGTTCATGATACGGCTTGCCATCAGCGAGTACAGTCTGTGCTGGCAGGCCTGTACGTAAATCACTGAGATTGCCTGTCATTACCCCAAACCGGCCTGCCACATTGTGATAAACCTTACTGCCACTGCCATAGTTTTCATTATCAACGGTGGAAAAGTAGTGTTCCATATTTATCCACTGACCGACGACCAGCGGGCCGGTTATAATATTTTCCAGCAGACGTTGTTTTCTATCGACTCGATAATCATAGGAGTGCAAAAACGCACGACCTTCCAGCGAGCAGTTTGCGGTCAACTGGCGTCGTCCGATAACAAAATAAACATTACGCGACAGCCCCCATTCAGGTCTCACCTGCGACCAGTCCATGGCATTTCGCTGCGCTCTTTTATTGGCGTGCCCAATGGGAGTCTGTGAGATAAATTCCAGACTGGGAACGCGTTCCTGAGTACATAAACGACGGGCTGATATCAGGCCATTCTGTAACCTGTCGAGGTATATCGGGTGGGATGAAGGCAGTAGATCCAGGTCATGCATCGCCACCTCATCTGTGGTGGTATTGTGATATGCCGGGATAAACCAGGCATCGTCTGGTATTTCAATACCCTGTAATTTAAGCCGCTGACGAACCGTGGGTTTATTCGCCATATTGGCAAAAATACGGGCATTAAACAGGCCCTTATTACCACCACAGGCACCACAGTCCAGTGCCGATTCGTAGGGGTTATTCTCCGACTGACTACCGTGGCCGACCACCAGAACAAAGCGTGAAAAATTCTCGGTAAGGCCAATACTGCGTAGCGCCTGAGAAATAAAACCTACCTGCTCGTCAAGTGAAAAACCAATACGACCCAGACGCTCCATCTGCATACGGGCATCCGAATCATTCACCAGATAAGCACTGCGTAGTCGCTGAATAAACGCCTGCGCCTTTTCTGTATTGTGCTTTAACTGTTGTTCAAGTAAGGGTGACGCAGAAGAGTGCTCAAGAGCTGCTTCACGTAGTTCACGCACCAGGTCATCATTAATTTCCTCCGGGGGAATGTCAAATTCATATTCGACTGCATTGGCTATAACTGCACGCTGTACTGCTCGTACAATAGAATCTGCCTGTTCGCGACTCAGCTTATCTATCAACAAATGTGTATGCGGCTTAGTCTGATTGAGCTTGGAACGCCACAGATTATAGCTTCTCGGTGCCACTGTCTTGCCCACCATATCAAAGCCAAAAATCAGGCCGATTGCCTCCACTGTGACGAAAGGTGTAAGCACTGATTCCTTGAGTTCATGCAGTGCTTTTTCCATTGCCGACAGCATCACCATATCCTGCACTTCGGTGACCGACATCTCCATAACCAGATTTTTGGGTGTCAATATGACCGGGCATAAATGGGTTTCTGTGCCCTTGCCCATTTCCATAAAACTCACTGGCACACCGAAAAATCCGGCGATACCGAATGTCTGATAATCGCCGACACTTTCAAGATGTCGACGTAGCCGCTCGGATCGTGTATCAATACAGAACAGGGCCTGCGCAAATGGTCTTTTATCACTCGCTGGCGGCGGCTCTATTTGCGCGAGCTTGACAAAATGATGCATCGCTGTGGTTTCCATCGCCTCCAGCCACAGCATGCCCTCCTGCTTTTCAAAACGACGAATCAGATCAAGCACCTGTGTTAGCATATTCTCTGGCATGGATTCCAGCCTGGGAACTGCATTAGCGCATTGTGCCAGCCGCCTTAATAAACCAGCCTGGTTATTGGCAACACGGGAGCGTTTATCCTGCATATAAGCAAGACCGATTTTTTCTATTTTTTTCTGTTTACCATAATGCAGGGCCATTTCAATTTTCTGTGCCCATGCTGCTAGCACGCGCTTGTCGTAAAACTCACGGCGTAAATACGTTTGCATTGGATTTTTACGAATGAACTGCTGCAACTGTTCCGCATTCTGTGGCACACCATCCTGACCACGTTCACGAATCAGCGAGAGTGCCAGCGTTAAACGTACCGCGAGAAAATCCACCAGATCACCCGGGAATTTTCTTGCTTTGTGATACTGTCTGTTAGTGGATCGCCAACGGATAAAGCCTGCCCAGCCATGCAGTCTTGCCAGCTCAAGTCGGAAGCAGGTCATCCAGTAGTCTTTTGGAATACCCAGATTTTCCATCACATAAACGATTATATCTTCTGGATCATCTGCGGTTTTCAATGTTTCATGAATCTTTCGACCCCGAAGAAACAACCGGGCATTGCGCACTGCCACCTCACGCCACGCCAGAAAGAAGCCTTTTTCACGATCTGGCATCTGCCAGACCGACTGACCTTCATCAAAGAAATCCAGACAGCTTTTAATCACCAGCTCATCGAGCTCTTCAGCGATGCCTGTACCAAATAATTTATCAAGGGTTTCGTAAAAGGGGCAATTCTCAAACAGGGTTTCACACATGCGCTCAGCAATCACATCGAGGTCAATATCCTCAGCACTTGAAAGTTTTTCATGCCGTAATGCTGCCGCTATATCAGGAACAGAGACCACACTTTCATTATTTGTAATTGGCGACTCAATATCGGTTAACAGCATCATCAGGCAGGCCTGAAGATTCAGCTCATCTATCGGCGGCTGTTGCTCAAGAAACTTTTTAACCCCATTTTGCAGATGAATACCGTCGATTTTTCCATCACGATAATATTGCTGATACTGGGTACGAGGCAGAAAACCTGCACCATGAAATAACCTCTGTCCCTCTGCGATCGCTTCTTCAAATGTTTTATGTTCAAGACCATGCAGAGGGTTATGATGAATAAATGAACGCATCGGCCAGAAAAACGGTATCGGCTCGCCTGCAACGAATACCATAGCGCGAATCTGAGCCTTCATTCCAATCGATAAACTCATAGCAGCACTCCTGAAAGAAACAGCCCGCTGAACAGCAATAAGACGATCAATACGCCATAGGCCATGGCCCTCGCTCGACTGATATCCCTGTATTGAATGGGTAATGCCGGCCCTACCAGTAGTTCCTGTATCAGACGTATACCCGACCAGCTCCAGATTAACCAGAGCAGTAACAGCCCGGCTGCCAGTACAGGATAGGTCATCACCAGTGAAGTAATGATCTGCAGCATTGAAAAAAAGCCTGGAAATAATGGACTGGCAATAGCGGCCATCATCACAATAATAATTACACCCGATAACCTTGGCTGAGACTGGGCGAGACCACTGACAATACCCGCATAGGCAGATTCATAGCGATGCACGATTTCACCTACCAGCAAACTCATTAGCGCTAATGGCAATGAAAAGGCCAGGATATGGAAACTTAGCTCTTCATCTCCATTACTGGCGATAAATATAATCCAGCATAATGACCATGCAGATGTAGCAAGAAAGCCATTCCACATGCCGACCTCTTTCACTGCCACTGCCCTGAAGGCATATAGCAGTGCTGTTGCCAGTGCGAAGTACATCAACCACTCCGGCAATGGTGCGCTCAGCTTTTGCAGGATCCATATACCAGGTAGCGGCCAGATAATAAGCAGTATAAATCGTAAAAATGGCATGGATATGCGCTGATACACAGCATTAAATACCATACTTAGTGGAAACAAAGGCAGAAACAGCGCAGCGAATACCCAGATATAACTTTTCATATCATATCCATCTTAGCCAGATATTCAGCTTTAGTGCGATGGAATCCAGTTTACGTGCTAGCCAGCTATACAGGTCATTCACATAAAACTCTCTGGATATCAGCGCATAAAAATGTATCCAGAGCGGCTTTAGTCTTCTATCTGCAGCGCCAGATTTTCGTTCGTTATAGTAGGTACGCAACCAGCCAGCAACAATTATTATACTCAGCATAACCACCAGCACATCAAACCAGAATACATCAATGCCGGCGGCTGCATATAGACGCGCACGGAAGACTTCATCGGGATACAGGAACAGGTCAAACGCATGACTGATTAAGGTATAACCAACTACAATCACAGCAAACGAAACGATCACCATGATAAAGAGCCGGCCAAGATTCTGTTTACGCATACGGTAGGTAGCAAATATTAACTGCGCACCGGTAACCCAGCCAAAGAACAGCAATACCACCGCACCCTGCTTTTGAAAGAAATCCTGTGCGACGACCCAATGTGCGAGAAACAGAATAGTAATCGGCACAAGCAATGTTAATGCAGCCATCAGCAGCCAGGGTTTTCTGCTCTTTGCCGGATGTTTCTCTACTACAAAATCATATAACGGGTCTTTGGGTACTCCATCATCCTTCCGCGCCTCACCAATCACACCACCTGCGCTGAGGAACAGTGTACCTTTGAATAAACCATGTGCAATCAGGTGGAAAATTGCCAGCGAAAATGCGCCAACGCCGCACTCCATGATCATAAAACCCATTTGCCCCATAGTGGAATAACCCAGCGCTTTCTTAATATCATTCTGCGTAAGCATTAATATTGAGCCAATAATAGCTGTCGCCAGCCCAACAATGAATACCCAGTGCAATACACCACTGGTTTCTACAAATAGTGGCGCGAAACGGTTAATCAGAAAGCCGCCTGCATTAACAATACCAGCATGCATGAGTGCAGATACAGGGGTGGGGCCACTCATTGTGTATGGCAACCAGGTGTGCAACAGAAACTGCGCAGAACGCGCATAGGCTGATACCGCCACCAGCGCCCCGACAACTTCCACCAGAGGCAAATCATATATCGTTTTTGTCTGTGGTGACGCAGCGATCTGTTCGAAAATGACACTCAATGACCAGCTATCAAATGCCTGGTAGAGCAAAGCTGCAGCCAGCAGTAAAGGCAGGTCACCAAAGCGATAGGTTATCCAGGTCCAGAATGCATAGCGCGCAGCAGATTTACTTCGTGTATCAAAACCCAGCAGAAAGTACAGTAATACCCCTATCAGGTGCCAGGCTACCAGCAGGGTTACAAGGTCACCTGCCACCACCATCAGTAACAGCGCACCTGTCATTAAATCGAGTAATACAAAGAACCGGCCATAACCGACTTCTTCTACCATATAGCGAACGGAATAAAGACGAACCACCAGACTAATCGCACTAATCACCAGTGCCATTAGTACACCCAGCGCATCAAAACGTATCATGCCCCAGACAGATGACAGCGCAAACTCTTTAACTCCAGCTCCACTCAGGGCAAGCCATAAGGCGGCACATGCAAAAACAAAAGTAAGCCAGGCTGAAAATATACTGACTGATACACCCTTGCGGCCCAGTCTTGATACGGCCAGTTGTGTCAGCAGTGCAGAAACAAATGGTAACGCCACCGCTAACAGAATTAATTCCTGCATAATACGCTTCCCCTGTTACAACTATCAAATATGTATCTACTGCGACAATACTAAACACACATCGTGAATTCAATTTGTAAGTGCAACTCAACCAGTTTGGTTAGAGGGCAAGCTGCGATAGCATATTGGGCTTCTCTCTCCGACCAAAGTTTGAGGAGCACACAAAATGCACTACACGCAGCTTACCCAAGTACAACGATATCAGATTTATGCCCTAATGAAAGCCGGTCTTAATCAAACACAGATAGCCAACATTGTTGGTGTTCACAAATCGACCATCAGTCGCGAGCTAAGGCGGAACCGTGGCCAGCGCGGATATCGCCCCAAGCAGGCTCACAAGCGCTGTGTGCAACGTCGTCTGCACAAGTCACAACCCCGTATTGCCCAGACGACCTGGTATCTCATCGAGCACCTGCTGCGTGAGCAGTGGAGTCCTGAGCAAATCAGTCTCTGGCTCCGCCAGCATGCTGACATTTCGGTCAGCCATGAATGGGTTTACCAGCATGTCCTGGCCGACAAACAGTTCGGTGGGGCTCTTTATCGCAATCTGCGTTGTCAAAAACAGCGCAAGAAGCGTTACGGCGCCTACTCACGTCGCGGCTGTATCCCTAACGCCATCTCAATCGAAGAGCGGCCCACCATTGTCGATAAACGCTGTCGTTTAGGTGACTGGGAGCTGGACACGGTGATCGGTAAAAACCACCATCAGGCCCTGGTCACATTAGTCGAACGTAAATCAAAGCTAACCCTCATTGCCAAGGTCGCCAACAAAACGGCTGAGGCAGTCAGCAAGGCGATTATCCGTTTGCTTAAGCCCTTATCACCCTGGGTGCATACATTGACTGCTGACAACGGGCGAGAATTTTCCCGGCATCAGAAAATTGCCAAGGCACTGAATGCTAAATTCTATTTTGCCCATCCCTTCGCATCGTGGGAGCGCGGCTTGAATGAAAACACCAATGGTCTCATTCGCCAATATTTCCCGAAGAAGCACGATTTTAAGACCATCACTCAACAGCAAATTAAACGGGTAATGGATAAACTTAACAACCGCCCCCGAAAATGTCTTGGCATTAAAACGCCCAATCAGGTATTTTTCGGTATTGAAACCAACGTTGCACTAGCAACTTGAATTCGCGCATTGCTATTAAACGCAGCCTGCCTGTTAGTGTCTGATGTTGGCTAAAATTTGTATAAACGTCGATACCATATTAAATATATTATTATTTTTACAGCCTGTAGCTTTTATTTCTTTTTACACTATTCTCTGTCAGTATTTCAAGAGATTAAAGCCAGTAGCGCTTATCTCAGCTAGGGAAGCTCTGAATAATTCATCCGTGAATTATCAGAGCGACACATCCTTGTGCCGCGGAACCTCTGAGTTTTTCAGAGGTTCCCTAGAACAAAAAACGCCCGATCAATGAGCGGGCGTTTCTTCTACTGCGCTATATCAGTTGATGATAATTATTTATATCCAGCGTAAGCATATCCTTATACATCATTGCCATATTTATCAGCGAGATAATCAAGCGCCAGCTGTTTGTTACTGAAGAATGAGCCTTCACCCATCTCTTTTACCAGCCCGCTGTCGATAAATACATTCAGAACCTGATGTTTCAGCCCACTGAACATCAAGGTGACGTCAAGCTCATCTTTAAGCCGATCGGCGAGTTCACGCACCATTTCTTCACCAGATGCATCCATTTCATTAATCCCGCTACCCACAACCAGCACTGCTTTCGCCTCAGGAAACTCACGTAAAGCCTCCAGCACCATGTCTTCAAAATAGGCAACGTTAATAAACGTCAACGAACCGTCAAAACGCACCGGCACATAATATTTGCTCAATGGCTTAAGCTGATGAACTTTAATACCACCCAGGGTGCCATCTGGCTTTCGACTGACAATATCTGCACGGGGCTTCATGGTCTTGATCAGGAAGTGAATTACCGTTAACACCACACCTAGCAAAATACCATTCGCAATAGACGGCGCCATAATCAGCGTAGCAAAAAAGGTGATAATACCAGACACAGCCCCGTAACGATCAACCTTCCATGCCTGGGTCAACGGCTTGACTCGAATTAGACTGAATACGGCCATCATTACAATAACTGCAAGTACTGCCTGAGGCAGGTGGTACAGATATTTCGTAAAGAACAGCAATACGATAACAACGGTTAACGCCGAAATAATTGCAAAGATGCCGGTTTTCGCTCCGGTCTTTGCAGCCACTGCAGACCTGGAGAAGGAACCACTGACGGTAAATGAACCAAAGAAACTGCCGGCAATATTAGCGAGCCCCTGCCCTACCAGCTCTTTGCTGGTATCGACACGCTCACCAGTGGTGCTTGCAATCGCTTTAGATATCGATGTGGCCTCCATAAAACCAATCAGTGCCATAACCAGTGCCGCTGGCAGCAATGACAAAACAAGCCCCATCTGCACTGTTGGTACTTCAAAGCTGGGCAGACCTTCCGGTACCACACCAACCACCGCACCACCTGCAGATAGCACGATTTTATCATTCTTTACTTTATTAAACCGCCACACATCGTCCGTCGCAGTATAACCAGATGGAATGTTGTCAGTTGTAAACATCTCCAGCTGACCCTGATCATCTGTTGCTGCAGTGAAAATGATACTGTGAACATCCACTACACGGGTTGTGTTTTCAGATTTTAATACGGTTAACTCATGGTCAAGTACCGAGGCTTGCGCCAGAAGATCTGCAGCACTTTTAATATCATCATTAGCCTTGAAGCCCGCTGCTTCTCGGCGCAGCTCTGCAACCCTGGTAATTAACTCACCGATACGGTTCTGTGTATCTGCATACTCAGCGAGCAATTCAGCTGTTTCTGTATCATGAATCTGCTTGGGCGTAATCGTGATTTTATTTTCAAAGCCGGATAAGGCGCTTATTATGGTTGTTAATACAACCACCACCAGAATACCTGGCAATGTCGGTTTGTATTTACGCAAGCCCGCAATAATACCCCATGCAGCAATCGCATACGCCAGGGTCATAACATGCATATCTGGAATTTGAGTTAATACACGCCAAAGATCAGCCAGATATGAATCAGTGCGCGGGAAGGGCACACCAATGATTTTACTCAGTTGAGACAGGCCGATAATCAGCGCGGCGGCATTGGTAAAACCCACAATAACCGGGCTAGAGAGCAGATTAACAATTGATCCCAGCCGGAAAACACCCAGTAATAAACGTAACACACCGACCATTAGCGCCAGCATGATTGATATTTCTATAAAGGTTGCACTTCCCGGGGTCGCAAACGGAATAATTGCAGCCGCCGACATGAGGGAAAGCATCGCAACTGGCCCAGTATGCAGCTGACTACACGAGCCCCATAGGGAGGCGATAATAACGGGAACGAATGAAGCATATAGACCGTAGACCACAGGCAGGCCAGCAAGCTGAGCATAGGCCATACTTTGAGGAACCAGAATCAGTGCAACCGTAATACCGGAAATCAGATCTGCACGAAGTTTGTTGCCAGTTATCGGAAACCAGCGGATAAAAGGGAATAGAGTAACTAGCAAATTATTCATCGTTATCCTGTAACAATTCAGCTTTTATTTTTTACAGCATCTAATATTAAAGAAGAGCCTTGATTTTGGTCGCAGCTCTTCACTTTTACTCTGAAATATTAGAGCAATAAACTAGTCAGGCCAGACTCGACGACCTGCCTGGAATGGATCAGATGATTTTTTCTGACTTTTCTTCGCCGGCGCTGGTTTTTTAGGCGCAGGCTTGGTTTCTTCTTTCTTTGCTGGCTCAACAGCTTGCTCAGCAGGTTTAGCCGATGAAATCTCTTTTGTTTTACGCATGGTATCTAATAATTTATTTTTGTTACTTTCATTGCCGCTCATTGCATAAACTCCTGAATCAATTGTTCTAGCTCATCAACCGCCGCGTCACCACGGCGACCAACATCGTATATACTTTTACCTTCAAGGGCACTACTTCTAAAAACAGCACGTCGCCTGATAACAGCATCTGCAACGGGCAAACCAATTTCATTAACCGCTTCACGCACTATTTTCGACAACATAGTCCTCGGCTCTAGCTGATTTATAACCAGTAGCGGTTTTAGCTCGGGGTTGGTTTCTCGCGCCCTTTCTATTGCCTGCTCTATATGCACAGTTGCCCATAAATCAACCGGTGAAGGCTGTACCGGAATCAGAGCATGATCCGAAATTTCTAGTGCAAGGTTAGTTTGTTCAGCGTGAACTGATGGTGGGCAATCTATAATGACAGCATGATACTGGTGCTTGAGTTCTTTAAGCTGATCTCGGAGGTTATTTGAAATTGCATATACATCCGCAGAATCATCTGAACCAAATGCACGCCATTGCAATGATGAACCCTGGGGGTCTGCATCAATGATTGCTGTTTTAAATTTTCTGTTTAAGCCGTTAGCAATATTCAGAGAAAGCGTTGTTTTACCAGCGCCACCCTTATTACCAACAATGGCTATTACTTTCATTACTTAATGCTCAGTTGAGCCGACCTTATTTAACAGATCAAGCTGCTTTGCAAATTCACGCTCCTTTTCAGTCAGCTCTTGCGAACCTTCCGGGGCGTGTATGGTAATATTGACGTAATCTCGACCAAAACCCATATCCGGGTAAAGATCTATTTTTTCTGATAAATCCGCAGCACGATCAAGGAAATCACGCAGGTCTTCGTAGTCAGGAAACTGATATTGCTTTTCAAGTCGATTAGGGCGATTACGCTCAGTCCACTCGGTTTTCATACCTTCTCCTAATTAAAATGTTATGCGAGTATCTCTCGTACTGGCTACAGTTGTTGCTTCCAGCCTATGTATCCATTCAGCCAGGGCAACATCATGTGACTGCTCTTCATGCAATAATGTCTCGAAGAACTTACGACCATCAAGATCAGCATTGCGTGCACAATGATTCGCAGCTTGCATATACAGATTAACCAGATCTTTTTCCAGTTCGGCATCAGCGAGTAACAGCTCACGCAGATCTCTACCCAGCTTGACCGGGCGTAACATCGAAGCGTTAGGTGCCACCCCAAGAGCGAGCATGCGGCCGATAATACGGTTCACATGCTCCATCTCTTCGAGTGATTCCTGCTGTAACTTACTTGCGTCTTCAGTTAGCCCCCAGGCAGCGACAAGCTTAGCCTGAGTCGCGTACTGTTGCACAGCCGTCATCTCAAGACTTAAAGCTCGTCCCAGATATCCCAGGATATGCTGATCTGATTTCGCGTATAACATCACTACAATCTAAATTGATCTGTATTTAAAGAACGCGACCAGTATCTTTGTCGCTGCCTTTCAATACAGCTTCAACTTCATTGTGCGGACGAGCAATGATATGCGCTGCTACCAGGCCGTCACCTACGCGCTCACACGCATCGGCACCGGCACGTACAGCTGCGTTTACCGCACCCGTTTCACCACGCACTAGAACAGTTACGTATCCACCGCCAACGAATTCACGTCCAATCAGACGCACTTCCGCTGCCTTGGTCATTGCATCAGCTGCTTCAATAGCGGGTACTAAACCGCGTGTTTCAATCATGCCTAAAGCAATACCGTAGGTTTCATGGGCCATTGTTTTCTCCTTTACAAGAAAAATATCAATCGATTATCGATTGATTATGCAGCGCCACCAGTTGGAAGAACTGGCTCAACTTCTTTGTGTGGACGAGCAATGATGTGCGCAGCAACAAGACCGTCACCAACACGCTCACAAGCATCAGCACCCGCACGAACTGCAGCGTTTACCGCACCAGTTTCGCCACGTACCAGTACAGTTACATAACCGCCGCCAACAAACTCACGTCCGATCATGCGTACTTCCGCTGCTTTAGTCATGGCATCAGCTGCTTCAATCGCAGGTACCAAGCCACGTGTTTCAATCATTCCCAGAGCAATACCGTAATTCTCATTGGCCATGTCCGCTCTCCTCTAGAGTATAAAGTTACAGTTTAAATAAAACGTTAATGCCGTTTTTTAGCAGGAATTACTTGCCTGCAGGAAGAACCGGCTCAACTTCTTTGTGTGGGCGTGCAATGATGTGCGCAGCAACAAGACCGTCACCAACACGCTCACAAGCATCAGCACCTGCACGAACTGCAGCGTTTACCGCACCAGTTTCGCCACGTACTAAAACAGTTACATAACCACCGCCTACGAACTCACGTCCGATCATGCGTACTTCCGCTGCTTTAGTCATAGCATCAGCTGCTTCAATTGCTGGTACTAAACCGCGAGTTTCGATCATGCCTAAAGCAATACCGTAGTTTTCATTCGCCATCGTTTTCTCCTGATGTCTCAGTTAAATTAAAAATTCATCTTTGTTAACTGGCCTGACCTGGTTAGTCTTCTTGCCAGTTGTCAATGATTCCACCAACTGCCAGGTCAGTCAGGACATCAAAGTCCCCTACCGCATAACGTGCGGCTGAACCACTGACAGTAAATACCCAGTTTCCCTTATCCACACCGACTGTATCGGTGGCAACGACCAAATTCCCTTTTAGTCCGCGCAAAACTCTCAGGTTGGTCTGCTTCAGACCGGGTACACGACTGGTACAAACCATCGTATCTTCTGCCTGGTAAATATCCACGCCGCTAACTCTGCGACGCGTCCCAGTGATCAATAATACCAACAATGGTCAGATCACTCGGATATGCCTTACTACCAGCAGCTTCACGTGCAGCAGAACTACCTACACAAATAACCCAGTCACCTGGTTTTGCGCCAACAGCGTCTACTGCCACAGCCAGTGCACTACCATCACGCACCACCTGTAAATGTTTATGCTCCATTTCAGGTATACGGTTAGTTGATACCAGCGGTTTTTCTACCTGACAGATTTTCAACTGTTTATCTCCGTGCTACATCGCCGACTTAAGCGACGAACCTAAAATTTCAATCTGGCCGTTAGCATTACAATCTCTCACTACCAGGAGCGAGTGCAATAAGCCTTTTTCAGCCAGCTCACTATATCGAGCCGCAGCTGCATCGGATACACGCTTACAATGCTCAATCGCACGTTCACGTGATCCTGGCACCTGTCCGTGATAGTCAAATCTGATCACCACCGGCACAGGCAGGCCATGTGCAACATTTAATTTGCTGAAGATCTTTATGCCCACATCAAAATCAGCTGTCGACTCTTCAACCGTGTCCAGGTACGCAAAATACGTTAGATTACGTAACTGCACCTCTTCAAAACCAATACCGGCACCAATAAAGCGTTCTGCATGGCCGATATCTTCGTAGTGACTACCAAAGTAGTTACGTACATATTCAATCTGTGACAGGTTGTTAAGTAATAACCTGCTGATCAGCTTCAGCATGCCTTCAGCAACACTGTCCTGTGCTTCTCGAACCATCTGCTCTATTCGCTGCATACCAGCCGCCGCAGATAGTCCTGCCGTTTGTTGATATACATCTTTTGCATCAACAAATCGATTTAAATCTATTACACCGTTTGCGTCTGGCACATGCACCTTGATCGCATCAGTATCTGTGTCTATACCCAGCAACAACAAGTCTATGGATGCACCACAACAGAAGCTGTTCTCTATCGCCTGCTGAAATGCCAGCAATCGATTCAGTCCTTCAGCTGCTGCTTTTGCGTCATCTGATCCATGAGCCGCACAACCTTCATGTGTCGGGTCAACCGAACTGAAGTGATAAGCAACCGCCTTTAAATACCGCGTAGGCTCGTCAGCTGTATTTGGCCGAGCTTCGCGGAAACGCAGCATTTCCGTTTCTACCCACTTCTGGATGCTATTATCAATATCGAACATAGCACCTGCGTATGACTTACGACGAACTGCGTCAATCGGAAGCCTCAGCACATATCGAATAGCATGCGCTAAACGTCCGTCAGCACAGGGAGACACATCCAGCGTGTGAAACCCACATTGCTGTATAAAACCCTGAAACTCGTCTGCATTCTTGTTGCTCAGTGGTGCTGTGCTAAAAAAATCATCGCAATAAAGCTGATACGTTTTAAACACACACCAGGCAAACAACGAGCGCATATCCAGCTGCTGTACCCAGGCATCCTGCAGAATATCTTCTGGCAGTTTAAATCCCAGCTGTTGCAACGCCACACTCTGTGCACGCTCAACAAAATTCTCTTCATGCTGGTAGGCAGACACTTTTCGCAGTGCCGGCACAATTGCATCAAACGATTTCTTAACAGAGGTCTCGTATTGATACAGCTGACCGTTTTCATAGCCATCCACCAGAGGATGATTAGCAGCGCCTGACACACCCAGGCCTGTAAAAGCACTCTTTAGCGGACGTGATGCCCCGCGTGTTGTGTCAAACTGGGCCGCTCTTCTATCATTTCTTAGTGACAGAGAACTGGCCGATTTACGCCGCTGCCTTAACATACTCAACCTTTAAGCTGCTAGCCGCGAGCCCCACCGGAATATGTAATCAGTGAAGCCTGCTCAGAACTTCCGCCACTATCTCCGGTTACTTTACTCACCGGAATAGCCACTTCTTCATTACGCTTTGATGGTCTCGCTTCAACCGCCATTGCCGACATAGCGCCACGACGTGTTGGGTTGCGACGCGTCGCCGAAGTCCCTTCGGTACCTGTTACGCGATCACCACGATCCCAGTCATCGCCGGTGATCTTCAGTCCGGCATCCTGGCCTTCGCCAGTAATGTTTGACTTAACACGGCCGTCAACTTCAGCGACTGGCTTAACAATCGGTGCAGCAGCTGTCGCACCTGACGCCGTTACCTTGTCACCAAAACGCGCTTCTTCAGTGCCAGTAACCTTGCCATCAGCCATGCCAAATGGACCTGTAATATGCCCACTCCGCTCATAGCGATTACCGGTTACGCCACCCATGGTTCTTTCAACCTGTGCAGCGCCTGCAGGCTCGGAGACACTGAAGTCTGTCCAGGGCGCATCACCACTCAGGCTCTGTGGAAAGTCAGGGCTGTTTGGTGCTGCAGCGACTGCAGGACAAGCTTCAGCCATCTGGTCTGCACCAACATATGGTGTGCCGGACACAGGTTCACAGACTCCCTTGTCGCCACCGGTCATTACACCGCCAACGCTAGGCTGTAAACCTGTCAGGGGCTTTCCCATAGTGGCACCTCCAGCAGGTGCTGTACGCGCCTGAGCTGCCTTCATATCATCCGCTTTGCAGAAATGTGCCATTTCAGCCATGCCTGCATAAGGTGTTCCTGTTACCGACTTACAGGTTCCAGACTCGTCACCTGTCACACGACCGGATCGACCCGTCATAGTACCTGTTACGACTTTGCCAGCCACCGTCTGTGATACACCGACTTTTCTGTCTTCAGGTTTAGGCGAAGACTTGCAGAAGCCTTCATACTGACCCTGACCTACATACTCATCGCCGGTTACATTACGGCAGCTACCTGGCTCATCGCCGGTTACCTTCTCGGAACGACCAATCATCGTGCCCGATACAGAACCACCACGTAATGTCATGTCACCACCTACTTTGGCTGGTGCTCTGCCTTCACCTGGCTGCATATACTGCGAGCCTGTCAGCTGACGGCCTGATCCTGGTTCATCACCAGTCACCTTGCCAGAACGGCCAACATTGTTACCTGATACCGCTTTACCCTTTAGTGTCTGTGCCATCGAAATTTTCGCTGGCGCAGAAGGCGGCTTGGCACCACAGTAAGCCTGTGCCTGTTCCGAAGACACGTACTCAGTGCCGGTTACATTCTTGCAGGTACCTGGCTCATCGCCGGTTACTTTCTGGCTTCGACCCACTGAACTACCACTCACAGAATTACCTGTTGAGGTGGACGTCACCGCTACACGGTTAAATGCAGGCGCCGCATCCGTCTTGCAGAAATCGCGGAACACATCTGCACCCATATACTCAGTGCCGGTTACTGCACGACAGGTGCTAGCTTCGTTTCCCGTTACATCATCAGTACGGTCAACCATGGTACCGGTGACTGACTGACCTGAGGCCGTTTCAGTTACGCCGACTTTCCAGGGCTGATCTTCCGCAGGCTCCTGAGCCTTACGATGCCGACCTGGACCTGTAGCCACAGTCGAAGTCTGTTTGTTGTTAGTTTTACCGTTCTGGCTACGCTTTGTGCGCAGCACCTGAGCCAGCTCACGACTGGTCAAATTCGGGTTAGCAGCGCGTGCTGCACTTGCTTCACTTACTGTGCCGCCTTTCAGAGCTGATTTGCCCTTGGCTGACATCGCTTTACGTCTGGATAGAGACGCCGCTCGTGCTGAATTCATCGCTACTTTCTTCACTAAATTCTGTTGAACTTGAGCTGAAACATCGGCTGTTAAGCTCATGCCCGCTGTTGCCGCCGGTGCTGCTTCGGCTTTTTTGCCACCGCAACCACAACCACAACCTTCTTTACGTTCTGTACTCGCTACTGCAGCGCTTGACGCTGACCCAGCGCGTGTTCTGTCACCACTTGCAACAGCACGTTTGCCGCCTTTAGACATCGCTTTACGTCGCTCTAAAGATGCTTTACGTGCACTATTTGCCTGGTTAGCAACTTTTGGCGCAGGCGCATAAGACGCCGCTGGCGCAACATTCGGCTTGCTAGCCGGAGCTACTGTCGCCGCTGGCGCAGCATTTGCTGTGGTCGCCGGTGCTGAACGACTTCGTTCCGCAGTGCCAGAAATTGCAGCTTTACCTGATCTAGATAAGGCTTTACGTCGTGCTAATGATGCTTCGCGTGCTGTTTGTGCCATTATTATCTCCGAAATGTCAGCGTCTGAATGTGAATAGCTAGACCGCTATTCACATTCAAAGACTAACGCTGGTGACTTTTCTTCGTTTCTAACCTTCGTAAACTACAAAGCAAACACTCTGACATTGAGTGTATACATCGTAACCAATCAGGCGAACGTGATGACCTGGATATGCACGATGACACGCTTCAAGTTCTGTAAGAACGTTAGCAATGTTAGTTTCACCGAAGAATGGAAGCTTCCACATAGTCCAGTAGTGGTCCATCGAGTTGCTTGGATGCTCGTGCTCGATTGCAGGAGACCAACCATTAGCAATGATGTATGCGACCTGCTTCTGTACTTCTTCAGCAGTTAACTTTGGAAGAAAGCCGAAGGTTTCCAAAGTAGGTTTAGTTTGGTAATCACCGGTAGTTCCGCTATTCATTGTTTATTCCTCGTATTAATTCGTACGTTGAACTGGAACAAGAGGGACGTAATTAAACGTCCAGCTTGTCAACTGTTTCGAATTCAAACTTGATTTCTTTCCAAGTTTCCATCGCGATAGCCAGTTCCGGGCTGTGCGCAGCGGCTTCAGTCATAATGTCGCGCGCCTCTGCTTCCAGATGACGACCTTCATTACGTGCCTTAACACATGCTTCAAGTGCAACACGGTTAGCAGCGGCACCCGCAGCATTACCCCATGGGTGACCCTGTGTACCACCACCAAACTGCAGTACAGAATCATCACCGAAGATAGTAACCAGCGCAGGCATGTGCCATACATGAATACCACCAGATGCAACAGCGAATACACCAGGCATTGAACCCCAGTCCTGATCAAAGAACACACCGCGTGAACGGTCTTCAGGAACAAATGACTCACGAAGCTGATCAACAAAACCTAAAGTAGAGTTACGATCACCTTCCAGCTTACCTACAACTGTACCTGTGTGCAGGTGATCACCACCAGACAGACGCAGACACTTGGCAAGTACACGGAAGTGAATACCATGCTTAGGATGACGGTCGATTACAGCGTGCATCGCACGGTGAATGTGCAACAGCATACCGTTTTCACGACACCAGTTAGCCAGACCCGTGTTTGCAGTGAAACCACCAGTCAGGAAGTCGTGCATGATGATTGGGCAACCCACTTCTTTCGCGAATTCTGCACGCTTGTACATTTCTTCAGGAGTAGACGCAGTAACGTTCAGGTAGTGACCCTTACGCTCACCAGTTTCACGCTGTGCTTTATCAATCGCTTCAGCAACGAATTCGAAACGGTCACGCCAGCGCATGAATGGCTGCGAGTTTACGTTTTCGTCATCTTTGGTTAAGTCCAGACCACCGCGTAAACATTCGTATACTGCACGACCGTAGTTCTTGGCAGACAGACCCAGTTTAGGCTTGATAGTCGCACCCAGCATTGGACGACCGTATTTGTTTAAACGATCACGCTCGACCTGGATACCGGCTGGTGGACCACCACAGGTCTTGATGTAAGCAATTGGGAAGCGAATATCTTCAAGACGCAAGTGCTTAAGTGCTTTAAAGCCGAATACGTTACCCACTAAAGAAGTCAGTACGTTTACAACTGAACCTTCTTCAAACAGATCGATTGGGTAAGCAATAAATGTATAGAAAGATTCTGAATCGCCTGGTACGTCTTCGATGCGATATGCACGACCTTTGTAGAATTCAAGATCAGTCAGATATTCTGACCATACTGTACTCCAGGTACCAGTTGAACTCTCAGCAGCCACAGCAGCGGCGACTTCCTCACGGGGAACGCCTGGCTGGCCGGTAACCTTGAAACACGCCAATAGGTCAGTATCGAGCGGTACATAATCTGGGGTCCAGTATTTGTCACGATACTCTTTTACGCCCGCTTGGTAGGTGTTGCTCATTGTCGAGCCCTCCTGTTTAATGTGAACATTAAATTTATAAGAAACCTTATGTTCTCTATGGTCGCACTGCGACTGAACATGGTGACGCATAATAGGAGGGAGACATAGTTTTAGATAGTTTAATGTTATTAATGAAACCTTTTATATTCCTTTAACATCAGCCTGTATTCTGCTAAAATCCCCTTCATATCAATGCGTTACATATTTTTGACCCTGCGTTTAGCGGCTTACCGCTATGATTAACTCTAGTTTAAGTTTCTTAATAAGTTATTAAAGCATAATTAAAGGGTATGAAACATGCCAATCCGCCATGCGACTCTCCATCAGCTGAAGATTTTTCATGCGCTGTCACAACACATGAGCATTACCCGTACTGCGGAGGCCCTGCATCTTACACCGCCCGCGGTGTCAATTCAGGTCAAGCAGCTCGCTGAATCCGCAGGCGAGCCACTCATCGACCAGGTGGGCAAACAGATCTTTCTGACCGACGCAGGAAAGGCGGTAGCCGAGGCCAGCAAGGATATTTTTGAGCGAATCGACTCATTGCAGGATGAGCTTGCCGGCATCCAGAGCCTTGAGCAAGGCTCTCTCAGTGTATCCATTATCACCACCGCAAAATACTTTGTGCCCCGCCTGCTTGGCACTTTCGCATCACAATACCCCGATATTGAGGTCGCACTGTTTGTTGGTAACCGCCAGTCAGTACTGGATCGCCTGGGTGAAAACAAGGACGACTTTTATGTACTGGGCCGCCCACCAGACAACCTTAAGGTTGAGGCCATACCCTTCGCGCCCAACCCGCTTGTTGCCATAGCACCTCCAGACCACCCTCTGGCCAACACTAAAAACATCAGCGCTGAGCGCATAAGCCAGGAACCCTTTATTATACGTGAATCAGGGTCTGGCGTGCGCATGTCGACGCTACAATACTTCCGCGAACGCAACCTGTCGATCAATATCAGAATGGAGCTGGGCAGCAACGAAGCGGTCAAGCAGATTGTCATGGGTAAGCTGGGTATCTCGTTTCTCGCGGAAAGCACCCTCGCCAAAGAGCTGGAGCTGGGCGAACTTATTAAACTGGATGTTGAGGGCCTGCCAATTGAGCGCCACTGGTTTATGGTGCACCAGTCTAAAAAGCTGTTGAGCCCATTGGCCAGCGCCTTTAAAGAGTACCTGATGAGAAAGGACAACTACACCAGCCTGCAGCCATAGCACACAGCGTTAAACTTAAGCCGATAAGACTGTTCTGAACGCCAGAACCCGAACCGTGACTGGCCAGGGCTAGCGTCGTCTTTGCAAGCAGCGCGTTTTTTGCACCATGCGACGAGTGGACATGTTGTTATTGAAGCACGACACTTCGTCGAGCCTGACCCAGCGCACCTCAAATGACTCATCATTACCCGGTATATGCACGCCATCATCAATTTCAACCAGAAAACGTATATCGATATGCTCATGTGCCGGATCGCCATGTATCGCTGGAATACCGTGTATATCAACATCAAACACATCTTCACTGAGTAAACGCAGCTGACCCTGCGCGAGCCCCGTCTCCTCAGTTAATTCTTTTAATGCCACATTCAAAATATCATGGTTACCATCAGCATGCCCCCCCGGCTGAAACCACTGATTCAACTTGAGATGATGCAGCATCAGTACTTTTTCACGACTTGGCGATACCACCCAGGCTGAGCCTGTGACATGCATCGGCCATAATTCACGGTAAAAACAGTTCGCATTCTGTTGAATAAACGCAATCGCGCGCGAGGTGTAAGCCGCCTCTTCCATAAAGCGAGTTTTGTGATTATGCAGGTAGGCCAGCAGGTCAACGCGATGCATCAGGTGCCTCGTGGGTTTTTAACCGCAGCAATGGCTGCCGCTGCTGCCTCATCGATATCCGCTTCGGATCCGGCCAGAATCAGACGCCCATAGGCACCCACTGCACTCGCATCCACCAGCGTAATATTGGCCGCTTTCTCAGCCTGGTTGGCCGCATAGATAATATAACCGGCCGGCTCGGTTTCCAGAATAAACATACTCTGCTCAGGCTGCATCATTGAACCACGGCGATTCTGACGATTGATCAGCACGGTGTGATCAGGGCTCATACCACGAATGATTTCATTCCAGGCAATTTTGCAGGTTTCCCGCTGGCTGACATCGGTATCCAGTGCACGCAGAATGGTCTCACCTGCCTCGATAACATCACTCTGATCCCGATGGTGTATCACCATCGAACCGAAATTCCGCTCGACTATCTGCTGTGTCAGATGCACGCGAGTTGATTTAAGTGCAATATCCGTCAGCCGGTGCACCGCCATGCCGGGAGACACTTCCACCCACAGACAGGCCTCGCCGGGTACCGGCGGAAAGCCTTGTGAGACAGTCGCCACATACTCCGCCAGCTGGGGCTGGAGCGAGTCGACATAAACATAGGTGCGAAGCTTAATCATGAAATCTCGTCGTGCCTGTATTTACAGGCTGACGGTTTTGTCCTAAGTGTAAAATGGCGCTATCTTCTCATCGCAACCTGTAAAACAAAAGAAAACTTATTTAAAGGTTACCTTTTATAATCCTTTTACGATGGCACGGTTTATTTAAACGATTATTATACATTTATTGAATCACCCCAGCCGCTGTCCGGGCTAGCAGACACCTCGGGGCTATAGGCGTAGACAATCTGCAAGCTCTCTGGACAGCGCCAGACAGCTCGCAGAAAAAAAGTCAGAGTGGATCAGACGCCGCTGTAAGGTTTAAGCAGCACGCTCTGGCCGAGCATTTCCGGCGGCTGCTGCAAACCCATTAACTGCAGTATAGTGGGCGCGATGCTGCTCAGACCCATGCCGGTATTGAGGTGCCATTTTTCCCTGTCGATAATCATACAGGGCACGGGGTATACGGTGTGCTGGGTGTGTGGCTCGCCGGTGACCGGATCAACCATTTCATCGCAGTTACCATGATCGGCGGTGAGCAGCACCGAGTATTCTTCCTCCACTGCAACATCCAGCAGACGGCCCACTTCGTAATCCATCGCCTCAACTGCGGCGAGGACAGCTTCGCGTTTGGCGGTGTGACCCACCATGTCACCATTGGCGAAGTTAACCACCAGAAAGCCGAAGTCATGGCTTTGTAGCGCTTCGATCACGGCATCAGCGACTTCTTTAGCACTCATTTCCGGACACTTATCGTAGGTGGCCACCTTGGGGGAAGGGATCATCACCCGTTCTTCACCGGCCCAGCTCTCTTCGCGGCCGCCGTTAAAGAAGAAGGTGACGTGAGCATATTTTTCGGTTTCCGCGCAATGAAACTGCTTGAAGCCCGCACGACTGACCACCGATGCCAGAGTAGTGGTTGGGCGCTGTGGCGCAAACGCAATTGGCAACAGATAGTGAGGATCATACTCGGTCAGACAGGTCACTGTCACTGGCTCGAAGTCGCCGCGATCAAAGCCATCGAAATCCGCCTGGCTCAGGGCCGCTGCCAGCTGGCGCGGACGGTCGTTACGGAAGTTGAAGAAAATGACATTGTCATCTTCCTGGATGCGCTCGGCTTCCGGGAAAATGCAGGGCATAACAAATTCGTCGGTAATTTCCTGATTATAGGAAGCCTCAATCGCGTAGCGTGGCGCTTCGTGCTGCTCACCTTCCAGATTAGCCATGGCGCGCCATGCAATTTCGGTTCTGTCCCAGCGGTTGTCACGGTCCATGGCATAGTAACGACCACACATAGTGGCAATCGAGCCACCGGCATCATCCAGCGCTTCTTCCAGTTGCGGCAGATAGCCGATGGCCGCCATCGGCGCGGTATCACGACCATCGGTAATCATATGCACCAGCGGCTTTACCTTGTAGCTGGCGCACATTTTAATCAGTGCACACAGGTGCTTGGTGTGACTGTGCACACCGCCATCGGAAACCAGCCCCACCAGGTGCATCGGCCGCTCATGCTTCGCCGCATCGTCCATCGCCGCGACCAGTGCGGCGTTTTCATAGAACTCACCGCTCTCGATCGAATCGTCGATGCGCACCAGATCCTGTTTCAGTATAGAACCACAGCCCAGGGTCAGGTGACCGACTTCGGAGTTACCCATCTGTCCGGCGGGCAGGCCAACCGAGCGCCCCGAGGCATCCAGTGTAATGTGCGCATTGCTGGAAAAATATTCGTCCAGGCGGGGCGTGTTTGCCTCAACCACGGCATTATTGATACGGCTTGGATTGACTCCAAAACCATCGAGGATAATTAATAGTGTGGGGCGACGGGGAACACTACGTTTTTCGGCCATTTCTCTGCTCTGTTTGCTCGCTGTTTTTGTACCTTATTCTGAAGCGCGCATTATACCTGAGTTTGCGCCTTCTGTGTGGCGAATATTAGCAGATTCTTTTTTATGATAAAGCACGCTGAGGGCGAGTTAAGCCATTACTTGCACAGTCATCACGACAATTTACTGTAGCCAGCGTCGCCTCAATCATCAGCGCATCGCGCCTGTTTTCCGGCCGAGTTTAGTGGTGTTACTGCTGCATCATGGCTTCAATGTAACGCGCATATTTCATTGGCTTTTGCAGCAATAACGGATCCACCTGCAGGCTTGCGCCACTTGCCTGCTTAGCCTGTGCCACAGCGTCAGGCATCAGCAATCTGCGCTGCAACCACATAAACTGCACATCCGCTGCAGGCAGATCACCGTCCTGTAAATTCTGCTTGCGCCCCGGCAAGGGTATCACCGCATCACTCACTTCCAGCCAGCCATCATCTCGTTTGAATTGTTGCACAGCCTGTCGGGTCAGTTTTCTGGCCAGCGCAAGACTGCGACCGTCATCCGCAAAAGCGCCCCATTGTGCCAGCGCCATGCCAATCGATGTCAGCTCCTGTAGCGACAGAGCTGCATTATCCATTGCAAACTCCCTGAGCTTCTCAGCCAGCGGCGCCAGTGCTTTGCGGTAATCTTCAGCCGACACCTGCTGTAACGCCAGCCCGGCCATCATCACATAGGCATTCCAGCTTTTAATCACATTAGTCTCTCGCACAGGCGGATTCTTTTCACGTTCACGCAACAGCAAGGGCCTTAACTGCTGCGCTGCTTCAGCGCTAAGCACCCCTACCGGCAAATAGGCCGACAGCTCCGCCAGCCACAACCACTCAGCGGACGCCTCGAACAGGGTCGCCTGCTCTGCACTAAACAGTTCATCGATATCCTTTTGTGAAAACAGATAAGCGCCTCCCTCTACTCCCTGCGCATCCTGCGCACTGAGCGAACTGATAAACTCAGCAGAATCATTGCGCATATCACGCAATAAAAACGCCATGGTTTCATCCGCCAGCTCCAGCCAGTGCGGATCACCCAGCACCTGGTACGCCTTGACGTACAACTCAACCATCGCCGCATTAAGGAAAAGCATTTTTTCAAAATGTGGTGTATGCCAGGATGGGTCGACTGTGTAACGGAAGAAGCCCCCGGCAACCGTGTCGTGCAAGCCATAATCACTGATGCTGTGCAGGGTCAGTTGAATAAATTCCTGCAGCCACGGCTGCGGGCGCTGAGCCTGCAACTCCAGCAGCGCCATTAACACATGGGGACGCGGCGACTTAAACGTCATACCAAACCCACCCTGCAACTCGTCCATTTTGTCTCTTACGTTTTTTTCAAAGGCATTGATTAGCTGCTGCGGTTCGACTGAAACCGTTTTTGCATTTGCCTGTTTACCGGCCTCGAATGCATCCACGGCGATTTTATTCAGTGCAGCCTGTTCCGCCTGCCATTTGTTTTGCAGATTACCCATAACCCGCATCAGCTCTGCCGGTTTTAAATAGACAAAACCGGTCAGCGGATAACCGTCGGGGGTGAGCACCACATTCAGCGGCCAGCCTGCACGTCCCGTTGCCTGGCGCACAAACTCCAGCAGATAGGCATCCAGTACCGGACTCATTTCACGGTCCACTTTAACCGCAATAAAATGCTGATTAATCAGCGCGCCAACCTGCTTATCCAGAAAACTTTCCTTGCGCATCACATGACACCAGTGACAGGCATTAAAACCACTGGACAAAAAGATCAGTTTATTTTCAGCTCTGGCCTTTTGTATAACGGAGGCATCCAGCTGCTGCCAGTGCACCGCATCATTGGCATGGGCACGCAGATAGGCAGAGGGGTGATCATCTGCAATGGGCGCGGCACTGATTGCCGCAGCAGACAGAAGAGTATTGATAAAAACCAGACAATAGAAAAAACTTTTTTTCATGCGCACACCAACAGCTTACCGATTTAATTGAAATCAAACCCCGTCAACCACGCAACGCAAAACAGCTTTTTATTTGGGCGGATTATCTTCTTCCGCTTCTATTCGATCCAGTTCGGCATCCATGTCTTCTTCGCTCATTTCGCGGTATTCCGCGTCATCTTCCCTGCGTTTTTTTCTGATAAGTCGTGACAGCAGCAATCCCAGCTCAAACAGCAACCACATGGGTATTGCCAGCATCACCTGTGAAGCCGGGTCCGGTGGCGTTAACAGCATACCGAACACAAACGCACCCACAACAATATACGGTCGTTTTTGTGACAGGCTTTCCGGCGTGGTCACACCACCCAGCACCAGCAGAATGGTGGCAATGGGCACTTCAAAGGCGATACCGAAAGCAAAAAACAGCTTCAGCGCGAAGTCCAGATAGTAGGTAATATCCGGCGCGTGATTCACGCCTTCAATGGACATCGACAGCATAAATACAAACACATTCGGCAACACCACCAGATAGGCAAACGCCACTCCGACATAAAACAGCAGCGCACTGGAAATAATCAACGGTACCGCCAGCTTTTTTTCGTGCTTGTATAAACCCGGCGCAATAAAAGCCCAGGCCTCAAAGATCAGATAGGGGAATGCGACAAAGATAGAAACAATAAAGGCCAGCTTGATCGGTGTAAGAAAGGGCGAGATAACACCAGTGGCAATCATACTGCCGCCTGCCGGCAAATTATTTACCAGCGGCAGCGCAAGTACGTGATAGATATCATTGGCAAATGGGAAAGCGACAAGAAATACTGCCAGCACAACCAGCACGCTGCGCAGCAGCCGATCGCGCAACTCTATCAGGTGGCCGACAAAACCCAGTTCCTGCTCATCGCCCTCATTTTTACCCAGTTTGTCACTCATCAGGGCTTGTCCGCAGAAGGTTTATCGGCTGCGCTATCTTCATCTTTTGTGGGAAGGTTATTTTCTTCCAGCTGATCCCAGCGTTCGTCATCTTCTTCAATCATTTCATACTGTCGTGGAGCGGGCTTATCTGACTTCACTTCACCTGACAGTTCACGAACATAACCTTCATCAGCCTGGGCATCCTCACCCGTGCTTTCATCAAACAGATTATTGTATTCACTTTTGATATCGGCATCGCTGTTCTGCAATTTGCTCTGCAGCTCACGAATCTGCACTTCCTGATTATGCAGCACCCGTTTGAATTCAGCGCCATCAAATTCAGCTTCAACCTGTGCTTTCATACCTTCCACATAACGCCGCGCCTTGCCGAACCAGTAGCCGACCGAACGCGCCGCTTTTGGCAGGCGCTCCGGCCCCAGCACCAGCAACGCCAGAATCAGGATAACCGCGATTTCCAGAAAACCGATATCAAACATACTGTCAGTAACTCAGTGCGTAGTTACGCCTGATCTTTCTCTTTTTTTGTAACTTCAGCATCGATTGCGTCGTCTGCTTTTTGATCGAGTTTTTTATCGGCATCCTGCTCACCACTTTTCATGGCTTTTTTAAAACTGTTAATGGCCGAGCCCATATCACCGCCCATATTGCGCAGTTTTTTTGTGCCGAACAGTAAAATCACAATACCCAGTACAATTACCAGTTGCCAAATACTAATACCCATGATGAATTCCTCATTAATCTGATCGTTAAATCTGTTGCTTAACGCATAAAGTGTTATTTAACCCGAACGTTACATAAATTACACACACCCTCGCTTGTCTCTTGATTGCCCAGCACATCTTTTTCAGTCGGATGTATGAATAACTACACCGCTCCTTCAAAAAATGCACTGGTCAACCAATATCCTGCGCGATCATCGCGTGAATTTATGCAACGTTCGGGTTAGTTTTTTCTTGAAGCTTTTTCTTCAAGACCGGATAACCCAAAACGCCTGTCTAATTCCTTTAAAACATCTTCAGGGCGCAAGCCCTGTTGTGCGAGCAGCACCATACTGTGAAACCACAGGTCGGCGGTTTCATAGATAATTTTATCGGCCTGACCGTCTTTTGCCGCCATCACTGTTTCAGTGGCTTCTTCGCCAATTTTTTTCAGTATGGCATCCAGGCCCTTGCTGTACAGTCTGGCCACGTAGGATGAATCTGCATCGGCGCTTTTACGCTGCTCCAGCACATCCGCCAGTTTTGATAAGGTATCGCTCATTATAATTCTGCTAGCCAGTTTCTCTTAATAAATCTCTTGGGGATCTTTTATCACCGCATCCACTGTGTGCCATTCACCATCACGGTATTCACGGTAAAAACAGCTTTCTCTGCCAGTGTGACAGGCAATGCCGCCGGTTTGCTCAATCTGTAAGACAATTACATCGCCATCGCAATCCAGACGCAGTGACTTTATCTGCTGTGTATGCCCCGATTCTTCACCCTTGTGCCAGAGTTTTTTACGCGAGCGGGAATAATACACCGCTTCATTTTTTTCTACTGTGAGCTGCAGCGATTCTCGGTTCATCCAGGCAAACATCAATACACGACCGCTTTGTGCATCCTGCGCAATCGCCGGCACCAGGCCGTCCTCGGTCCACTTTATTTCATCTAACCAGTGTGTATTCATGGGAGTATTTTATCACAGACAGCGCAGCATCACGGCGCATAGTTACAGGCGCATTTCTATGCCCTGGTCGGCCATAAACTGCTTGGCCTGCTCAACCGAATATTCGGCAAAATGGAAAATACTCGCCGCCAGCACCGCATCCGCCTTGCCCTGCAGCACACCGTCCGCCAGGTGCTGCAGATTACCCACGCCACCGGAGGCAATCACCGGAATGCTCACCGCATCACAGATCGCCGCGGTCAGCTCAAGGTCGAAGCCGATACGGGTACCGTCCCGGTCCATGCTGGTGAGCAGGATTTCACCGGCACCGTAGTCTGCCATTTTTTTTGCCCATTCTATGGCATCCAGGCCGGTGGGCTTGCGACCACCGTGGGTGAAGATTTCCCAGCGATCCATCTCGCCCGGCTGGCTGACTTTTTTCGCGTCTATGGCCACCACAATGCACTGCGAACCCACGCGCTCGGCGGCCTGTTTAACGAATTCCGGGTTAAACACCGCCGCGGTATTGATTGCCACCTTATCGGCGCCGGCATTGAGCATGCGTCGCACGTCGTCGATGCTGCGGATGCCGCCACCCACCGTCAGCGGAATAAACACCTGTGAGGCCACCTGCTCCACCACATGCACAATGGTTTCACGGTCATCGGAGCTGGCGGTGATATCCAGAAAGGTGATTTCATCGGCGCCTTCGCGATCATAACGTCGCGCCACCTCGACCGGGTCGCCGGCATCACGGATATCAACAAATTTAACACCCTTGACCACGCGGCCATTATCTACATCGAGACAGGGGATAATACGTTTGGCTAATGACATAAGAGTATGCGTCTCAGGACTGGCTCAGGCTGTCGGCATAGGCCTGGGCTTCGGCAAAATCGAGACTGCCTTCGTAGATGGCACGGCCGGTAATGGCCCCCATAATGCCTTCCGCTTCCACCGCTGTCAGCGCCTTGACGTCGTCCATATTGGTAATGCCGCCGGAGGCAATCACCGGAATATGGATCGCCTGCGCCAGCTTTACAGTGGATTCGACGTTCACACCCTGCATCATGCCATCACGGGAAATGTCGGTATAGATAATCGCTTCCACACCGTCTTCCTCGAAGCGCTGCGCCATATCAATCACATCGTGACGAGACACCTTGGACCAGCCTTCGGTGGCCACCTTGCCGTCTTTGGCATCCAGACCGACAATAATATGCCCGGGAAACCCGGCGCAGATTTCGCTGATAAAATGCGGATCCGTCACCGCTTTGGTGCCGATAATCACATAGCTCACCCCGGCGTCCAGATAGGTCTCGATGGTCGCCTCATCACGAATACCGCCGCCGATCTGCACCGGCACATCGGGATAGGCCTCAACAATGCGATTAACCACATCGGCATTCATCGGCTTGCCTTCAAACGCGCCGTTTAAATCCACCAGATGCAGGCGCCGACAACCCGCCTCGACCCATTTACCGGCCATGGCAACCGGATCATCGGAAAACACCGTGTTGTCTTCCATTATTCCCTGACGTAAGCGAACACACTGTCCGTCTTTTAAATCAATGGCGGGTATGAGTAACATTTAACTAATCACCTGTTTATTTATCAGTAGGGGTTGGTAAATCGAACATCGGTCAATGCCGGAATCAGGCACCGTTCCATTGCGAGAAATTCTTCAGCAACTGCAGTCCATCCTGCGCACTCTTTTCCGGATGGCACTGCACCGCAAACACCTTGTCGCGAGCAATCGCCGAGACAAACTCGATGCCGTATTCGGTGGTGCCAGCCACCAGCTCCTTGTCCGCCGGATCCATATAATAGCTGTGCACAAAATAAAAACGACTGTTGTTTTTAATCCCCTGCCACAGCGGGTGCTCCACGGTCTGTTTTAGCTGGTTCCAGCCCATATGCGGAATTTTCAGTTTTTCACCCTGCGCGCCCTGCAGGTCGGTACCGAAATAGCGCACCTGACCTTGATAAAGCCCCAGGCAATCTACGCCATCATTTTCTTCACTGTGACTGAGCAGCACCTGCATGCCCATGCAGATACCCAGAAAAGGTTTTTCTGCCGCCGCCTGCAATATTACACCCCGCAGGCCACGCTGATCCAGTTCGCGCATGCAGTCGCGCGCCGCCCCCTGGCCGGGAAACACCACGCGATCCGCATTGGCAATGTCCTCGGCACTGGATGAAATCAGCACCTGCTGGTCTGCGGCTACATGCTCTATTGCTTTGGCCACGGAGCGTAAATTGCCCATGCCATAGTCAACCACCACAATTTGCGACACTACAGACTACCCTTGGTGGATGGCATAACCCCCTGCATACGCGGGTCGACGGTCAACGCCATGCGCAGCGCTCGTCCGAATGCCTTGAAGATGGTTTCTGCCACATGGTGCGCATTGCGCCCACGAATAGAATCTATGTGCAGGGTGACCTGGGCATGATTAACAAAGCCCTGAAAGAATTCGTAGAACAGATCCACATCGAAACCGCCGATACTGGCGCGAGGGAATTCCACCGGCATTTCCAGCCCGGGGCGCCCGGAAAAGTCAATCACCACCCGAGACAGCGCCTCGTCCAGTGGCACATAGGCGTGGCCATAACGCATAATGCCTTTTTTATCGCCCAGCGCCTGCGCAAAGGCCTGCCCCAGGGTGATGCCGATGTCTTCCACGGTGTGGTGCGCATCGATATGCAGATCACCCTTTGCCTGAATATTCATATCAATCAGACCGTGGCGCGCCACCTGATCCAGCATGTGATCCAGAAAGGGCACGCCGCTGTTGAATTCGGCCTTTCCAGTACCATCCAGATTCAGTTCAACAGTAATTTGCGTTTCGAGGGTGTCACGAGCGACTTTCGCGGTGCGATCAGCCATTTAATTGGGTCTCCGGCAATAAGGGCAGATTAGCGCCATAGGATACACCGGAATAGCCATTGGTAAAACTGTTACGGAATCATGATGCACCAGAGCAGCATATAAAAAAGGCCGCCTGTTAACAGAGAATGCGAGCTTGCCGCAGCCCTCTGTCAACAGGCAGCCTCTTTTCCCTGCTCAGTTGTCCTTGTCGGCGTCCTTATTCGATGAGTCCATTTCGTGACGCATGCGACTGAAATAGCAGTTCAAAAAGGTGGATGCGGCAAAGGCCAGCCACAGAAACAGAAAACTGAAGGCATAGGCCTGAATTCTGAATATACCTTCTTCCACTTCCAGCATCAGCGCCACTGCGATATCGGCCGGATCTATAAAGGCAAACACCATAAACACCAGTGCCGCCACCACCAGCGCATCGGTCCACAAAAACGAAATAATACACTTGCAACTTGGCTTGTCACTCATACAAAACCCCTGACCCTGCTGTGATTTTCTTGCCGTTGTCAGCTAACCTGTATTTTTTATTACAGGCGCCTCTGTGTGCATTAATAACCAAAGCTAATGCCCATGTCAACGACATATATATTATTTATATGCTGGTTTGCTGCTTTTTCAAATATGCATATAAATTAATATATTACATATAAAAACCGGCAATATTGCGAGCCTTGATACATTAACTTAAAAAATAGCTGACACAATTAACACCCTGAGATTGCAGATAAAAGTGAAATTATTATCCAATATATGAATTTTTTCGCATTATTTGCAAAGCCACTAAAAAGCCTGTTGCTAATCAAGTGTCAGGGAATCTGCAACCAGAAGGTAACCGGCCCATCATTCTGCAGGCTGACCTGCATATCCGCGCCGAACTGGCCGCTCTGAATCTGTCCCAGCCGCGCTTCACACTGTGAAGTCACATAATCAAACCAGTGCTCGGCATCCGTCGGTGAAGCCGCGCTGGAAAAACTTGCCCGCAGGCCAGTTCGGGTATCCGCCGCCAGGGTGAACTGGGGCACCAGCAGCAATTCACCGCCGACATCCTGCAGGCTGCAGTTCATTTTACCCGACTGATCTTCAAACACCCGATAGGCCAGCATTTTATTAATCAGCTTGTCGGCAATGCCGGCATCGTCCTGCTTTTCCACACCCAGCAACACCAGCAGGCCCTGACCGATGCCACCGATTTCTTTTTCTTCCACCGTCACACTGGCGTGACGGACGCGCTGCAACAGCGCGATCATGACTCGGCACCGGCTTCCAGTCGGGCGGAAAGATCACGGGTGGCATTGATCAGCGCATGACTGATACCCGGCTCCACCACCGCATGACCGGCGTCAGCAATAATCGACAGCTGTGCCTCCGGCCAGGCACTGGATAATTCCCATGCCTGCTCGACCGGGCAAATCACATCGTAGCGACCATGCACCAGATAAGCCGGGATATGACGGATTTTTTCGATGTCCTCAATGATCTGGTTGGGCCTGAGCCAGCACTGATGCATAAAATAGTGACACTCAATACGCGCAATGCTCAGCGCCGTAAACGAGGCGGAAAAATTTTTAATCAGGCTGTTATCTGTTTGCAGGGTGGCGGTCATGCCCTCCCAGGTTGACCAGGCCCTGGCGGCACGCATTTTCTGCATTTCATCTTCACCGGTCAGCTGGCGGTAATAGGCGGCGATCATGTCATCCCGTTCGTCTTCGGCAATGGGCTCAATAAACTTCTCCCAGTAATCGGGAAACAACCGGCTGCTGCCCTGCTGATAAAACCAGCGCACATCGCTGTCCCTTGCGAGAAAAATACCCCGCAAAATCAAGCCACTGACCCGCTGCGGATGTGTCTGCGCATACAGCAGGCCCAGGGTGGAACCCCAGGAGCCACCAAACACCACCCACTGCTCAATCTGCAGATGCTCGCGAATCAGCTCGATATCATTCACCAGATCCCAGCTGGTGTTATTTTCCAGACTGGCATGGGGTGTCGACTTGCCACAGCCACGCTGATCAAACAGCACAATACGGTATACCTCGGGATCAAAAAACTGCCGATGATACGGTGCGCAGCCAGTGCCCGGCCCGCCATGCAGAAACACCACCGGCAACCCCTGAGGATTACCGGTTTCCTCTATATATAAGGTGTGCAGCTCATCCACATTGATATGGTGAGTCACATAGGGCTTGATCGGCGGATATAACGTGTTCACAGCGCATCCTTATTAATTGAATGGTTTACAGCAGCCGCTTTGCCAGCTTGTAGGAAAATTCCTACAAAATAAAACACCCGATTCCTACACAAAGCAACTGATTCAGCTGATGGTCGTCAGCCCTGCATGCCGCCATAATGAGCACCAGGAATAAGGGACATGGCACCGCAGGGATCGTTCGGGACGTGGCTGGCACGGACACAGGGACAGGAAATCCAGGAACGGAACAGACCTTTTACAGGAGTATAAGGACAAAAGCTAAACGCTACAACGCCATACTCAATCACCATTGGGCAATGGAAGTCCAGAACCCGGCACGGAATGCCGGGTTTTTTATTGCCTGCGATTTTTAGCCAGCAAGTTAGTCAGGGGGTGTGGATACTGTTGCTGCCACGCCATTGAATAACCCCGCCAGCCGCGCCCACGGCGCGCCATAAACGCTTGCAATTCACCGCCCGGCCTGTATCTTTGCGCCATGCCCGAATTTATAAAACCACCCAAAACACTGTTACGCCAGACCGGTCGTGCACTGATGGATTTCAAGATGATCCGCGAGGGCGATCGCGTACTACTGGGGCTGTCTGGTGGCAAGGACTCGTTATCGCTACTGCATATCCTCAACCACTTTCAACGCCATGCACCGATTAAATTCGAATTTGCCGCGATGACCGTTGACCCCATGGCGGGTGACTTTGACCCTTCACCGATGATTCCCTATCTGAAATCACTCGGTGTTGAATATCATTATCAGCAAGAACCGATTATGCAGATGGCAAAGCAACACATGGGCAAGCCATCCTACTGTGCATTCTGTTCACGCATTAAACGCGGCATTATGTACAGCACCGCACGCAAACATGGTTTCAATGTGATCGCACTGGCACAGCATCTGGACGACCTGGCCGAGAGCTTTATGATGTCGGCCTTCCACGGTGGCCAGTTAAAAACCATGAAAGCGCATTATGTCAATGATGAAGGTGATTTGAGAATTATTCGTCCACTGGTGTATGCGCGTGAACGCCAGACCCGCGACTTTGCCGACCACGAACAGTTGCCGGTAATTGCGGACTCCTGCCCCGCCTGCTTTTCCATGCCCACACAACGCCAGCACTTCAAGGAGTTACTGGCGGCAGAAGAACAGAGCAATAAGCTGCTGTTTAAAAGCCTGCTCAGCACCATGAAGCCGCTGATGAGCAAGGGCACCTCTGAATAATGCTGATATATCTCTGCATTGTTCAGAGGTACCCAGGGCCTGCCCAGAGACTAATAACGATCTGCCTGAGCTCTACTTTATTGAACCGAACTGGCCGGCGCGGTAATCCTTGAACGCCTGCTTGATTTCCTCTTCGGTGTTCATCACAAAGGGCCCGTAACGGGCAACCGGCTCGTTAAACGGCTGAGCGGCGATCAGCAAGAAGCGGCTGGGCTGCAAAGCTCGCAGCTTTAATACATCGCCATCGGTCAGCACCGCCATCTGCTCAGCCTTCAACAGTGGCTGCGGCGAATCGGCCCGCACTTCCAGCTCACCACTCACCAGAAACAGCAGCGCATTGTGCCCCGCTGCAACCTGCTCGGAAAATTCCGCGCCCTGCGCCAGCTCCACATCCAGATACAGCGGCGCAGAATCAATCTGCTGCACCATACCCTCAACACCGCCCGAGGTTTTACCGGCAATCACCCGTATGCGGGTATTGTCATCCCGCTGCTCGATCGCCATCTGTTCTGGCTCGAATTCCTGGTAACGGGGTGTCGACATTTTTTTACTGGCGGGCAAATTCACCCATAGCTGAAATCCGTACAACAGCCCTTCAACCTGCTCCGGCATTTCGGAATGCTCGATGCCGCTGGCCGCGGTCATCCACTGCACGCCGCCAGAGCGAATCACACCTTCATGGCCGGCACTGTCCCGATGACGCATCGCCCCTTGCAGCAGATAGGTAACGGTTTCAAAACCACGGTGCGGGTGTGGCGGAAAGCCGGCAATATAATCGTCGGGATTATCCGAACGAAACGCATCCAGCAATAGAAACGGATCCAGCATATCCAGTTCCGGTGAAGCGATGTAACGTCGCAGCCGTACGCCCGCACCATCGGAGGTTTCAGAGCCTTTTACAATGTTAGCAATACTGCGCAAGCGGGTCATAGCGTTCACCTCATTAGTTTACAGGCAGGCCAGTGCGTTTTACTGCGTAACTACACGACAGCTGATGCTGCCGCAATGTTCAATTGATACTCAATGGCTGGTGCGCTGAATAGACAAATCAACTGCTCGGACAATTCTGACAATATACCATTCGACAGCTGATGCACAGAATGGTTTGATTCAATAAAATTTTGGCTGATCAGGGGGGCGGGTTTTAAACAGTTTCATAATCCAGAAATACTGTTCCGGGCAAAGACGGATTATTTTTTCCAGCTGCTGGTTCATCAGCAGCGAGTCTGCATAGTCATTGCCCCGGGGGAAATCCTGCAGCGCAGGCAACACATGAATAACAAAGCGATGCCGGGATTCATCATAGCAGGCGATGGTGGGCAGGACATCGGCGCGACAGGATTTCGCCAGTCGCCCCAGCACCGGCACAGTGGCTTTTTCAACACCGAAAAAAGGCACAAAAATGCAGCGATCTTTACCCAGGTCCTCATCGGGCAGATAAAACAGTGCGCAACCGGCACGCGCATCCTTGATGATCGGACGCAGACCTGCAGAGCGCGGGTAGATAAATGTGCCATGACGCTTGCGCCCCCTGGCCACAAACCAGTCGACCAGTTTATTTTTCATCGGATTAAACGGTCCACTCAGTGGATAACGCATGGTGGTGGCGGATACCGCGGCTTCCAGCGCAAAGCTGTGCGCCGCCATAAAAATAACTCCGCGACCTTTATCAAGCGATGCATTGATATGCGCTTCACCCTCCAGCAAAATGCGCTTTTGCAATACTGAACGAGGCGCCCACCAGAACAGGCTATAGGACAACACACTGCGTGCCTGATGACGAAAGCTGGCCCGCAGCATCTGTTTTCGCTGCGCCTGGCTTAACTCGGGAAAACACAGTTCAAGATTTTTTCGCGCTATGCGGCGGCGCTTGGCATTGATGTTCCGCGCCAGATCACCCAGCCGATTGGCCAAAGCATCCTGCAGAAATGGCGGCAGCCACATGACCAGCCACAGAAACAGAATAAGCAGCCAGGTGAGCCAGTAGACTGGCTTCAGGTATTGCCATGAAAAGCGCGTGTCATATAACAGCGAACTTTGTCCGGCATTGTCGATGGCTGTCGGCTGTTTCATTTTTTTGCTACAAATAAAACCTGATCTGAGTAAACGCTACGTGGCTCTGTATCCTGCGGATCTTCACGGTAAAACAATAATTCCATATCAGGAAAAATTTGCAGTAATTCACCGCGACGCAAACGAAACGCTTCACGGGATGGCCCCATTGAACTTCTCTGCGAGCCACTGAAAGTCTGATAAAACAGCAAACCCCCGGGAGCCAGTAAATCGTATAATTTTGTGATGGATGGACGGTGCAGAAAGCAGGAAACACAAATAACATCAAACTGCCCGGATAATAACGCATAGTCCTGCTCCAGATCTTTTGCTTCGGCATAAAGCTTTAAGCCATGTGCCGCCGCATACTGGTTTATTTTTTCCACCGCAACACGGGAATAATCCCAGGCGACCACTTCCAGCCCCAGTTGAGCCAGCAACTGACCATTGCCCGCCAGGCCACTGGCATAGTCCAGTGCTGTTCCACTGGTGGGCAACAGGTGTGCATTCTGTTTCAGTGCTTCAGCAGGCGTGGCATCGACCACGGATTTCTCTGTATAAATCTGTTCCCAGTCCGCCACTACTTTCTCCAGAAGGCGGGGATAAACAGCACCAGCAGGGTAAATATTTCAAGCCGACCCAGAATCATTGCAAAGCTGAGCACCCACTTGGAAAAATCATTGATGGTGGCATAGTTGGCGGCAACCTCACCCAGACCCGGCCCAAGGTTATTGATGGTTGCTGCCACCGCAGAAAACGCGGTAATCTGATCCAGTCCGCTGGCCATAAGCAATAGCATCATAAACGCAAACAGCGCAACATAGGTTGCAAAAAAACCCCACACCGCATTGATGATATTATCAGACACCGGCGACTTGTTGACTTTAACCGTAACGATGGCATTAGGGTGTATCAAACGTGTCAGTTCGCGCATACCCTGTTTTAATAACAGCATCACACGTATCACTTTCATGCCGCCGCCGGTGGACAGAGCGCAACCACCGATAAAACTGACAAACAACAGCAGCACGGGCAAAAATCCTGGCCATAAATAATATTCCGAGGCGGAAAAGCCGGCAGTTGTACCAATCGATACCACATGGAAAACGCCCTGCAATAACGACTCATCAAAACTGCGAGTGTAATCGGTTAACTGCAAATAGGCCACGGTAATAACAGACACGATCGCCAGCACACTGATATACATACGGAATTCGGCATCGCGCAAATAAACCTTCAGATTCCAGCGTTTGAAAACTGCAAAGTGCAACGCAAAATTAACCCCACCCAGCAGCATAAAAACAATCGCCACTATATCCACTGCAGCGCTATCAAAATACCCCATGCTTTCATCGTGGGTGGAAAATCCGCCGATGGAGACGGTGGAAAAACTGTGAGAAACGGCATCAAACAAATTCATTCCCGACAGCCAGTAGCCCAGCGCACAGGCCACCGTTAATCCCAGATAAATATACCAGAGCGCACGCGCGGTTTCCGCAATCCGCGGGGTCAGTTTGTTATCTTTAACCGGGCCCGGTGTTTCCGCACGGTACAGCTGCATACCCCCGATACCCAGCATGGGCAGTATAGCGACGGCCAGCACGATAATACCCATGCCGCCCAGCCACTGCAGTTCCTGTCGATAAAACAGAATCGAATGCGGTAGATCATCCAGACCGATAATCACCGTGGCACCGGTGGTGGTCAGCCCCGAAATTGACTCGAACACCGCATCGGTAATCGAAATATCCAGTTGATGATTGAGAATCAGCGGCAATGAACCGGCAGCGCTTAATACCACCCAGAAAACCACCACCACTACAAAGCCGTCGCGCAAACGTAAATCTTTTTTAACATTTTTGACCGGCAGCCATAGCACAAAGCCCAGTACCAGCAAAATAAAATAAGAATGGATAAACGCATCCAGCTCTGTCTCCTGATAAATCAGGCCGATCAGCATGGGTGGTATCAGGGTCAGACTGAACAGCATAATCAGAATGCCGGTAACGCGTTGTATAACCGTAAGATGCAAGTAGACAGCCCTAAATAAAAGTAACACTTACCTGAAACAGGCGCTCAACTTCATTAACCTTCTGCTTGTCGATCAGAAACATCACCACATGGTCTTCTTCCTGAATAATCGTATCGTGGTGAACAATAATTACTTTTTCACCACGCACAATCGCACCAATGGTGGTGCCTTCAGGCAAACGGATTTCCTCAATTTTTCGACCCACCACTCTGGATGTTTTGGTGTCACCGTGGGCAATCACTTCTATTGCTTCTGCCGCACCCCGACGCAATGAGTGCACCGCAACAATATCGCCACGGCGCACATGTGCGAGCAACGCACCGATGGTCACCTGCTCCGGTGAAATCGCCACGTCGATGGCTTCCTGATTTTCCATTAAGTCAACATAGGCCGGACGATTGATGAGCGACATGGTTTTACGTGTGCCCAGTCGCTTGGCCAGCATGGCCGACAGGATATTAGCTTCATCGTCATTGGTGACTGAACAGAACACATCCATGCTATCAATGTTTTCTTCCAGCAACAGTTCTTTATCAGCGGAGTCACCCAGTAACACCACTGAATGATTGAGTGCCTGCGATAGTTCAGCAGCACGTTGCGGATCACGCTCAACAATTTTTACCTGATGCCGATCTTCCAGTCGCTCAGCCAGTCGCTTGCCGATATTACCACCGCCGGCAATGATGATGCGTTTGTTACGCTTGTCGAGTTTGCGCATCTCGCGAATCACCACACGGATGTCTTCTCTTGCGGCAATAAAAAACACTTCGTCGTTGGCTTCAATCACCGTGTGCCCACGCGGCTTGATCGCACGACCACGTCGATAAATGGCTGCCACGCGGGTTTCCGTACCCGGTGTATGCTTGGGTAATTCACTCAGTTGATGACCCACCAGCGGTCCGCCATAATAGGCGCGCATGCCCACCAGCACCACACGACCATCGGCAAAATCCAGCACCTGTAATGCACCGGGGTACTCGATAATATTCAGAATATAATTGGTGACGATTTCTTCCGGACTGATAATCACATCGATGGGAATCGCGCTATTACCGAACAGCTTTGCGTATTTCAGATAGGCGGCGGAACGAATGCGGGCAATTTTGGTTGGGGTATGGTGCAGTGTCCAGGCAACCTGGCAGGCGACCATATTCACTTCATCACTGTTGGTAACCGCAATCAGCATATCGGCATCTTCGATGCCGGCTTTTTTTAAGATATCCGGATGGGCTGCATTGCCGACCACCGTCTGAATATCGAGGCGGTCGCGTAACTCACTCAGCACATCGGCACGGTGATCCAGCAGGGTTATATCATTGGCTTCAGATGCCAGATTGGATGCAACGGACGAACCAACCTGGCCAGCACCCAGAATCAGAATTCTCATAACAAGTTTTGCGGGTTAATTGATGGAGTAAACCATACGCGAAGTGTACGCTTTTCACCGGCAGATTTCAGTTTAAATTAGACCTGCCGCTCACTTTTTTGCAGCAAGGCGTAATAAAACCCGTCATGCAACTTGTCCTGCGGAAATAATTGCAGCCCGAGTTTTGCTCTACCACTTGCCGAGATGCCGGGCTGTATATCAACAGAATCCACCGACAGCGGTAACTCATTCAGGCTGGCATCAGCGCGCTGCTGAAGAAACCATTCGATCTGTTGTTCGTTCTCGACCTTGAACACCGAGCAGGTGGCATACAGTAACTGCCCGCCGGGTTTGAGCAGTTCCCAGCTTTTCAGCAGAATGTCCCGCTGTGTTTGCTGCAACAGTTCAATGTCTTCGGCGCGGCGCAGGTGTTTGATATCCGGGTGACGGCGAATCACACCGCTGGCAGAACAGGGCACATCCAGCAAAATTTTTTCAAACAGCTGCCCCTGCCACCAGCTTTCCGGGTGACTGGCATCGCCACGCAAAACCACTGGCGCAAACCCCAGACGCTGGCAGTTTTCCACCAGCCGCTGCAAACGGTTGTCGGCAATATCCAGTGCGGTGAGCTCTATCTGCGGCTGCAACTCAAAACAGTGAGCGGTTTTTCCGCCGGGTGCCGCGCAGGCATCGAGTATGCGACTGTTCGCAGCCGGACTCAGTATCTGAGCAGCCAGTTGCGCGCCGGCATCCTGCACCGAAAACCAGCCATCAGCGTAGCCCGGCAACTGACGCACATTCTGCGCCTCTGTCAGCACCAGTGCCGCCGGCATATCCATCAATGCGGTGGCCTCGATGCCCTGCTCATACAGCGCCTGCCGATAATCATCACGGCTGATTTTCTGCAGGTTGACCCGCAGTGTCATCGGCGCCTGCTGGTTACCGGCCTGAAGAATCTGTTGCCAGTGTTGTGGCCAGTCGTCCTTAAGGCGATCGATGATCCATTGCGGATGGGCGTATCGGGCCTCATCACTGCTGAATGCCTGCTCAGCTGCAGCGCTATCTGCCTGCTGGCGAATAAAGCTGCGCAACACGGCGTTTACCATCTTCGCCGCCCAGTGTTTTTTCGATTTACGAATCTGCCTGACCGCGGCGTCCACCACCGCATAATCGGGCACCCGGGTATACTGCAACTGGTACAACGCCATCAGCATCACCAGCTGCACATCCAGGTCTTTCGCCTTCAGGCTTTTTTTCATCAGCGGCTTTAGCTGTGCCTGCAACCGATGATAGAAGCGCAGTACACCGAAGCTGAGCATGCGCGCAAAGGCAATATCTCTGGATGGAATATCGGCACTCGACTGCAACCCGCTTAAGGACTGCCCATCCCTCAAGACGGCCAGCAATTGTTTCAGCGCATGCTGGCGAGACTGCAACGAGCTGGCCGATATCGCTTCCGCATCTGTATGCGACGCTGTGTGTTTTGACATGAATTCTGCTTAATGTAGGAATGAAGTGAGCGGAATAATCGCCCATTGTGGGCCCGTGTTTATTGCACCTGTTTATATAAAGCGTGTGACACAACCTGGATTATTTAACCCAGCTGCAGCCCGCTGATGTCATGGGCATTCACAAACGCCGGGGCATCCATGGTTTTTTTGCCCGGCAGCTGTAATTGCGTCAGCCGCAGCACGCCATCACCGGTCGCTATATCTATGCCCTGCTTGTTGCAGCTGATCACGGTGCCGGGTCTGGTTTCGCTGTGTACCGCCTCAGGCAAGACCTCAGCGCGCCAGAGTCGCAACATCTGCGACTCGCCATTGCGCTTCAGGTCGATGGGGGTTTGCGCCACCGGCCAGGCATTAAAGGCATTAACCTGAGCCCTGATGACAGTGGCGGGTCGAGTCCAGTCAATCAGCGCCTCCGACTTATGCAACTTTTCTGCATAGTTTGCCAGACTGTCGTCCTGTTTTTCACCGCGCAGGCTCTGCGCTGCAATCCCCGGCAGCGCCTGCATCAGCGCCTCGGCGCCTAGCTGCGAGAGCCGGTCATGCAGACTTGAGCCGGTGTCATCATCCAGGATTGGGCAGGTTTTTTTCAACAACATATCGCCGGTGTCCAGCCCTTCGTCCATCTGCATAATGGTGATGCCGGTTTCCCGATCGCCCGCCAGAATCGCCCGCTGAATCGGCGCCGCACCACGCCAGCGAGGCAGCAATGAGGCATGGATATTGATACAGCCAAGCCGCGGTGCCTGCAGAATCGCCGGTGGCAGAATCAGCCCGTAGGCGACCACCACCATCAGGTCAGCCTGCAGATCAATCAGTGTCTGCTGGTCCACTGCCTCCCTCAGGCGCTGTGGCTGATATACCGGAATATCATGTGCCTCGGCGCAGCGCTTGACCGGACCGGGGGTCAATTTGCGCCCGCGACCGGCGGGGCGGTCGGGCTGAGTATAAACCGCCACCACCTCATGAGGTGATTCGATTAAGGCATTCAGGGGGGGAACAGAAAATTCCGGGGTACCGGCAAAAATGATTTTCAGGGGCTGATCAGTCACTACATTATGTCCGCTTTCTTCTGCTTTTCCAGTTTCTTCCTGATGCGGTTACGCTTCAGCGGCGACAGATAATCCACAAACAGCTTGCCTTCCAGATGATCCAGCTCATGCTGGATACAGACCGCCAGCAGATCACCGGTCTCCAGTACAAATTTCTCACCGTCACGGTTCAGCGCTTCCACCTTGATGTGATCCGCGCGCTCAACGGTTTCATAGACACCTGGCACCGACAGACAGCCTTCTTCATGTTGTTCGATACCGTCTTTGGCGACAATCACCGGGTTAATCAGGCACAGTGGCTGATCTTTTTCCCGCGAGAGATCAATCACCACCACCCGCTGGTGTACGTTCACCTGGGTTGCCGCAAGGCCAATACCCGGTGCGGCGTACATGGTTTCGAACATATCGTCCACCAGCTGACGAATCTCGTCTGTCACCGCCTCGACCGGTTTGGCGCGGGTACGCAAACGCTCATCGGGAAACTCTAAAATATCCAGAACTGGCATATTCATTACCTTTTGCTAACTATATCTGATTTTTGACCACCAAAAATCGAATTTATTAGCTATTATTAATTACTGGTCAAACTTACTTCATTAATTCAAGTTTATCAGCTAAACTCTTGAAACCACGGATAAATATGGGGATTCGCACCTTGGATATCAAAGCTCTCATGTTCAGAGTTGGACAGATCACACCTCTAGTATTGTCAGCTATGTTGTTGTCCGCCTGTTCCAGCACTCAGCCCAAAACAGACGACAGCAGCGCAATACAGGACGCCCAGCCCGCTGAAGCACAGACTGCTGCGATAGAACAACCCGCTACCGTTCCAGACTTAACACCCCAACTGACCCCTGAAAACAGTATTGAATTAGCCGCGGGTTATCCCCGTGAGTATACCGTGAAAAAGGGCGATACGCTCTGGGATATTGCCAGCCTGTTCCTGAAAGACCCCTGGTACTGGCCTGAAATCTGGCAACGTAACCCGCAAATCGAAAACCCTCACCTGATTTTCCCCGGCGACATCCTTATGCTGGTATTTGTGGACGGACGCCCGCAAATTCAACTGTCGCGCCCTGAAAATGGCGTGGTACGCCGTGAAACCCAGGATTATGGCAAGAAAGTCGTCAGGCTCAGCCCCAGTATTCACCGTCAGGATCTGAGTGAAGCCATTCCCAGCATCCCGGCGGATGCAGTACGTCAGTTCCTTACCCGCCCTCGAGTGGTTACCTCGGAAGAATGGGCCGATGCGCCCTATATTGTGGGCAGCGACGATGCGCACCTGATCCTGGGTGCCAACAATAAAATCTATGTGCGCGGCGAACTGGACAAGGAACGCATTCGTTACAGCATTTTCCGTGAAGGCAACCGCCTGGCGGACCCGGACACCGACGAGCTGCTGGGCTATGAAGTCATCTACGCTGGCCAGGCCCGCATCAACCGCTACGGCGACCCGTCCAGCGGCGTACTACTGGAGAGCTCGCGCGAAGTCCTGGTGGGCGACCGTCTGTTACCCACCGACAACAGCGCGATTGACCAGCAGTATTTCCCACGCCTGCCGGACAATGAGATCGACGGCAAGATCATTTCACTGTTTGACGCCATCTCCTCGATTGCCAAGTACCAGATCGCGGTGATCAACCGCGGCAGCAATGACGGCATGGAAGTTGGCCACCTGCTCGCCACCTATCAGGCTGGCGGCTATGCCCGCGACCGTTTCCTTGATCGCACCAGCCAGAAACGCGGTGACGAGAAGAAACTGGATATACTGCTGCCGGATGAGCGCAGCGGCATCATGATGCTGTTCAAGGTCTTCGACCGGGTGAGCTATGGCCTGGTACTGCGCTCCACTCGCAGCATCAGCCGTAATGACAGGGTAGAAAAACCCAGGTAAGACTGATCTGAACGGCGCAAGCCGAGCATGTAAGCCGCAGCGGGCTGTCATTGCAAAATGCCAGCCCACTGACGTTTTCAGTCGATATATTTCAACCGCCTCGCGCCTTTTATTTGCCTTTACAATTTGCCTGCCTATACACTAAGCGCTTTTTAAATCGGCTTTATCCGCCAACCGCTATGGACATGCGCCCAATGGATCTACCGCACCGCCTCAGATTGCTGCGCTGCAACCTCCCCCAGGACAGCCTGCACTCGTTGCTCGAACGCTTTAGCAGCAGCCGCGCTATATTTGATGCATCCAGCTCACAGCTGACGGCATGCGGCCTCAACCCGCAACAGATCGAGCGCCTGCAACAGCCCTGCGAGGATGAAATTAAACGGGATCTCGCCTGGCTGGAGAAACCCAATCACGGCATTCTGTTTCAGGACAGCGACAACTACCCGCCGCAACTGCTACAGATCGACAATCCGCCGTTTGCACTGTTTTATATAGGCGATGCCGACTATTTATCACAGCCGCAGCTGGCCATGGTGGGCAGCCGCACCCCCACCGCCAGCGGCAAGCAAACCGCCGAAGACTTTGCCCAGCACCTGTCACAGGCAGGCATCACCATTACCAGCGGCCTGGCCTATGGTATTGATACCGCCAGCCACCAGGGCGCGCTCAAAGGCATTGCCGGCACCGTGGCGGTGGTTGCCAATGGCCTGCACACCATTTACCCCAAAGCCAATACCGCACTGGCACAACAGATTTCGCAAAACGGCTGCATTGTCAGTGAATGCCCGATCGGCAGTGCGGCACACCGGGGTATGTTTCCACAACGCAACCGCATTATCAGTGGGCTGAGTGTGGGCACACTGGTGGTTGAAGCGGCACTGAAAAGCGGTTCGCTGATTACCAGTCGTCATGCCATGGAGCAGGGACGCGAGGTATTTGCCATTCCCGGCTCTATCCACAACCCGCTGGCCAAGGGCTGCCATCGCCTGATCAAGTCCGGCGCCAAGCTGGTGGAAAGTGCGGCGGATATCCTCGAAGAAGTGTTTCCGCTGGTAAATTCAGGCTCAATTCGCCATACTAGCGCCGCAGAGTCCGCGCCTGAAACGACGGATTCAATTGAAACCCGGACACACACCGAGCTTGATCCGGCCTACCAAACTCTGCTAAAACACATGGAGTTTGAGCCGGTTGCGATTGACGAGCTGGTAGAACGCAGTAATCTGAACGTATCTGAAATTGCCTCTATGCTGCTGATTCTCGAATTGCAGGGACAGGTGATCTCACAAAATGGGCTGTATTCTCGCACCTCATAATATTAATGGCGCGAGCTAAGAGAGTTTTATGAAACAGAATGTTGTTGATGTTTTGATGTACCTGTTCGAAAACATCATTGCCGGTGATAACACCGCATACCCGGAACACGAACATGAATACATGTTCGACCAGCTTGAAGACATGGGCTTTCCACAACATGAAATTCTGCTGGCATTTGACTGGCTGGAAGCGCTGGCCGAAATTCATAACAAGCAACAGAACAATACTGCCTATGAACTGTCTGTGAACACAGACTCGGTTCGCGTCTACAGCCAGCTGGAACGTATTTTACTGGATCAGGAATGCATCAGCTTCCTGATGCACCTGGAGCAGAGCCAGATTATTTCCGCCACCAGCCGCGAAATTATACTTGATCGTGTTACCGCGCTGGATGTCGAGCTGGAACTTGAGCAACTAAAATGGATTGTGATGATCGTACTGTACAGCCAGCCAGGCGAAGAAACCGCCTACGCCTGGATGGAAAACATGGTATTCGATAGCGATTTCAGCTATATGCAGTAAGTGACACGTGTGTCACCACAATAAACAAAAATCAAAAAGCCACGAGTACTGATTAATACATGAGTAACAGCCTGTTAATTGTTGAGTCCCCCGCCAAAGCCAAAACCATCAAGAAATACCTGGGCAAAGGATTCGAAGTACTCGCGTCCTATGGCCACGTGCGCGACCTGGTACCCAAAACCGGCGCTATCGATCCCGACCACGATTTCCAGATGAAGTACCAGCTCATTGAAAAAAATGAGAAGCATGTCGAAGCGATCAAAAAAGCCCTGAACAAAGCAGACACACTGTATCTCGCAACCGACCTTGACCGCGAGGGGGAAGCCATTTCCTGGCACCTGTATGAACTGCTCAAGGAAGACGGCTACCTGGAAAACAAAACCGTACACCGCATTGCCTTTAATGAAATCACCAAACGCGCACTGAAAGAAGCGGTGGAATCACCCCGCGAACTGTCGATGCCAATGGTCAACGCCCAGCAGGCACGACGCGCACTGGACTACCTGGTTGGCTTTAACCTGTCGCCATTGCTATGGAAAAAAGTACAACGTGGCTTATCCGCGGGTCGCGTACAAAGTCCGGCATTGCGCATGATTGTTTCCCGCGAAGAAGAAATCGAAGCCTTCGAACCGCAGGAATACTGGACCATTGAAGCCAATACTGAAAAAGACAGCAAGGTCATCAACAGCAAGCTGCGGCTGTATAAAAATGAAAAGGTTGAGCAGTTCAGCATCAACAACAGTGAACTGGCTGCCGAAGCCGAAAATACACTGAACCGTGCTGCCAATGGCAAGCTGCTGGTTACAAAAATTGAAAAGAAACAGCGCAGGCGTAATCCCTCTGCGCCGTTTACCACTTCGACCCTGCAACAGGAAGCATCGCGCAAACTGCGCTTTTCCGCGCAACGTACCATGCGTACTGCACAGCAACTGTACGAAGGCATTGACATCGGTGGCGAAACCGTCGGCCTGATTACCTATATGCGTACCGACTCGCTGATGCTGTCACAGGATGCGCTGGTTGAACTGCGGGATTTAATTACCGAACGTTATGGCAAAGATAACCTGCCAGAAGAAGTTCGGGTATTTAAAAACAAATCCAAAAATGCACAGGAAGCACACGAGGCGATTCGCCCCACATCAGCCAGACACACGCCGGAAGCGATCAAAAGTCACCTGTCACCAGACCAGTTCAAACTGTATGAGCTGATCTGGAAACGCACCGTTGCCTGCCAGATGATTCATGCCACACTGGATACCGTGGCGGTGGATTTACAATGCGGCGAAGGCAATATATTCCGTGCCACTGGTTCTACCATCAAACATCCGGGGTTTATGTCGGTGTATATGGAAGATCAGGACGATGAAAAGGACAAGGAAGACGATGAAAAAATTCTACCGCCACTGGAAGAAGGCGAAGAGCTTAAACTGCTGGACATAGTCACCGACCAGCATTTCACCGATCCACCTCCGCGCTACACCGAAGCCAGTCTGGTCAAGGCACTGGAAGAATACGGCATTGGTCGCCCTTCTACCTATGCCAGCATTATCTCCACGTTGCAGAATCGTGAGTATGTAGAGCTGGAAAACCGTCGTTTCACCCCCACCGACATGGGGCGGATTGTCAGCGGTTTCCTCACCCAGTATTTCACTAACTATGTCGATTACGACTTCACCGCAAAGCTTGAAGACGAGCTGGATGCCATTTCACGTGGCGAAGAAGACTGGGTTCCCTTAATGAAAAGCTTCTGGGAACCGTTTATCAAAAAAGTCGAGGACATTGACCAGAACGTAAGCCGCGCCGATGTTGCGCAAAGCCGCGATGTAGGCATAGATAAAGAAAGCGGCAAACCGATTACCGTGCGCATGGGCCCCTATGGTCCGTTCGCACAGATCGGCGACAAGGACGATGAAGAAAAGCCACGCTTCGCCAGCCTCAAACCCGGGCAGAAAATGGCCGACATCACCATGGACAATGTATATGACCTGTTCGTGCTGCCCCGCAGCCTGGGTTATACCAATGAGGGCGAAGAGGTTACCACCAATGTGGGTCGCTTCGGCCCCTATGTAAAATTCGGCAAGTTCTTTGTCTCCATTCGCAAGGAGTTTCAGGATCAGGGCGTAGACCCCTATAACATCGACTTTGATACAGCGATGATACTGGTCAAGGAGAAAAAGGAATTCGAAGCCAATAAATACATTAAAACCTTCGACGACTCCGATATTCAGATTCTCAACGGTCGCTACGGCCCTTATATTACCGACGGTAATAAAAATGCCAAGATCCCCAGGGATCGCGAACCCGAAAGCATGACTCTGGAGGAATGTGAAAAGCTGATTGCCGAAGCACCGGAGCGTAAGGGCAAAAAGAAAAAAGCCGCGGCGAAAAAGAAAGCCGTAGCAAAGAAAACCGTGAAGAAAAAAGCGGCGAAGAAAAAAACAGCAAAAAAGAAGACAGTTAAGAAAAAAGCCGCCACCAAGAAAACTGTAAAGAAAAAAGCCGACTAGGCACGAGCGAACTGCACCATGCCTTCCCCGTTCCAGATTCGTCAGGCCGCCAGCGCGATTCGTAATGAGGGTGTGATCTGCTACCCCACCGAGTCGGTTTTTGGCCTGGGCTGTGACCCCTTATCTTCCACCGCGGTAGAGAAAATCCTGCAGCTCAAACAGCGCCCCGTAGACAAAGGTCTGATTCTCATCGCCAGCCATATTGAACAGCTTGCACCCTATGTGCAGCTCAGTGACGCACAACGCGCCCGCCTGCTTGAGCAGACCGCCGCCATTACCTGGCTGGTTAACAAATCCGCTGCCACGCCTCCGTGGATCAGTGGCCGACACAGCAAGCTGGCAATTCGCCTGAGCAAACACCCGCTAGTACAGGCGCTGTGCGATCAGCTCAACAGCGCGATTGTTTCAACCAGTGCAAACCCATCTACGCTAGCGGCTGCAAAGAATCTGCTGCGGGTTAAACAGTATTTTCCTGATCAGCTGGACTATTACCTGAATGGCGAACTGGGCAATGTAGGCAATGCCACGCCGATTATTGATATGCAAAGCGGTGTTACTATTCGCGGATAGTTTTTTAAGACGCCCTAGCCCTCCAGATCACCGAAATCTTTTTTCAGCTCCTTTAGCTCATCCCGGTAGCTTCTGGCATCACCATACTCAAAAAAACGATGATATCGGGCATGGATATAACTTACTTTTCGTGCATGCTTGACCGGGCACCAGTGCTGTTCAGTACGCGCACCAATTTCCTGCACATAGGCGATCAGGCCATTAAAATAACCACAGAACAGGCAGTTCATTTTTTCAATTATATTCAGATAGGACAGGTTGTGACGATCAACCACAATGTAATCGCCACGCTTTACTTTGGGAATACCGTACACTCTGAAACAGACAAACTGATAAAGTGAAACCACCGCATCCATAAATACTGCCGGCACAATACATAGCCAGATAAAGGGCGCGGTCAATATATTAAGAATCGATGCATGAAAAATATAGCTGGGTAATCGAGTTGCCAGACTCTTATGGTATTTTCTAGTCTGGTGTTCGAAAGTAACCTTTTTACCCTTAACTTTATATAGCAGGGCATCCTGCTTTCGTTGTATTTCTTCAAGCAACTGGTCTTCCAGCTGTTTAATCTCCTGAATCAGGTCCTGCAGTCTATTCATAACATTTATCCCTATCAGGTTTTTTCAAACAGCTCAGGCAGAAAAAACTCACTTACCAGCAGTTTTTCACCTTTCAATGTGAAGACCGAACGACGCCCCCACACAGACTCCCGGCTCAGCCTGTTGATTCGTTCATGATACACATGCCCTGCATGCAGCAGGGCCACCTCTACCGGCCGCCGTGTCATTGAAGGATCCGAAAACAGCACCGCGCCCAGTGGCCGATTACCCAGCAATGCCAGCCCCCGCAGGGCACCGCGCATACTTGAAGCCGGTATAATGGTGCGTGCATACACCAGTGGCTTATCATGACAACATAGTAGCACTTCACGCACCAGCGCCTGCGCCCGTGGCTGCATACCCAGCGCGACAATTTCATCAAATGCAGGCGTAGCCCGCTGCAACGACAACAGCCTGACGGAAAAACCACCCGCACAATAATCCATCAGTCGTGCTGTTAGAGAACCATGATCAAACAGCCAGTCGCGCAGCTGTGCATTAATGCGCTTGTGCGAGCAGTGCTGCTGACTATACCAGTTGAGTCGTGTATGGAATTGCGACATGAAATTATTGCCCGGCCGTTTGTCGCAGTTTACATGAGTCCTGCTGCAGACTTAAGTGGCCACTTGCAATCGCTGCACGCATTATTGTGACGTGCGCAAATGATGAGCCAGAACCTGCTGCAGCGCATCCTGCACAACCGGTTTGGTAATATAATCATCCATACCGGCCTGCAGGCAGGCGGCCCTGTCATTCTCCATGGTATTGGCTGTCATCGCAATGATCGGCGTGGGTTTCTGCTGATTGTCTTTTTCATATTGCCTGATTGAACGTGTTGCCGTATAGCCATCCATCACCGGCATCTGGCAATCCATCAATACCAGACTGAAGTCATGCGCTTGCTGCATTAAGTGGAGCGCCTGCTCACCATTTTCAGCCAGCTGATAAGTCAACGAAAGTTTCTCCAGCATTTTTTTAGCGATCATCTGATTAACCGGATTATCTTCCACCAGCAACACGTGGCCTGTGAGTGTTTCATTCTCAACGGCCTGTTGCTGTGTTTTCTCTACGCTGGGGAAATTTAATTCAACCCAGAAAGTTGAGCCTTCTCCGGGCGCACTGATTACCCCAATACGGCCATGCATCAAGGTTATCAGCTGTCGCACAATCGACAATCCCAGCCCGCTGCCACCGTATTCTCTGGTGGTTGAACCATCGGCCTGTGTGAATGCATTAAACAGCTTGCGTTGCGCCTCCTCTGCAATACCGATACCGCTGTCTTCTACCTCTATGCGCAGCCTGTACTGCTCATCAGTCTGTTCCAGCACTGCAAGCCGGATCTTGACGTGACCATCGCGGGTAAACTTGATCGCATTACTCAGCAGGTTCATCAGTATCTGCCGTATTCGCACCGGGTCACCAATAACACTTTGCGGCAACTGCTCATCCAGCTCAACCGACAGCTTCACTCGCCGCTCATCCGCTTTCGGGCTCATTAAAAGCTGCAGCTGATTAATAATTTTACCGAGGTCAAATGCAATATATTCAAGCCCAAGTTTGCCGGCTTCTATTTTCGATGAGTCGAGAATGTCATTTAGCAAACACAGCAGCGATTCCGCAGAACTGAAAGCAACATTCACATAGGATACCTGACTCTCATTCAACTCCGTGCTCTGCAATAACTGTAGCGTACCGAGAATACCATTCATCGGCGTGCGGATTTCATGACTCATATTGGCGAGAAATTCTGTTTTGGATCGATTCGCGGCCTCTGCCTGTTCCTTGGCCTTATACAACGCTTTTTCTGCCTGTTTACGCTGTTCAACCTCATCCGCCAGCTCTTCATTCAGATCTTCTGTTTCGTTTCTGGCATCACTCATAAATTTAATCAGTGACTGGTTATGAAAACTTAATTCCAGACCATTAACTATCCGTGCATTAACACGGTAGCCTATAAATGCCATAACAAGCAGATACACAAATATCATCAGTGATAATAAGTGGTAGGATTCATCCTGCAAATAAAGCCGCAGCATAAGCGGCGCAACACATAACACAAGATACGACAGGTACAGCCGATACACCGGCGTCATTACAAAAATACCCGCCGAAGAAATACCCGCTATCACAAAACTTAAAATAACCTGTTGCAATGGGTCTTCTGGAAACAGCAGATAGGCCGCCACACCCCAGCCTGCTGCAGTTAATATAATTGCGGACACATACAGCCTGTATAACTTCAACTGCCTGCTCTCTACCATACGGCTATCACTGTCAGGCCTGTCAATCTTCATGGACATCACCACACGCGCCAATGTCAGCAACGTCATAAAGCCAAGCCAGGCGGACATCATACTCGCTGACTGATTGCCCCAGAAAGTGTATACGACATACAATGCCACCAGCAGGCTGACATAATTACTCAGTCGCGCATTCTGGTGAATCAGCTGCATCTGTTCATGCCAGATGGCCTGTTGGCGATCAGCTGTGTTAACACTGTTTTCTGTTTCGGTAAAATTTTGCATAATTTAGTTATTATCGTTTTTTTATAAAGGGAAGCTCTGAATAATTCATCCGTGAATTATCAGAGCAAAAACAAATCAAAATGCGATTTTAATTTGTTTTCCATTGTCAATAACTTAGCAGTTATTGACAATGGCGACACATCCTTGTGCCGCGGAACCTCTGAGTTTTTCAGAGATTCCAAAGATATGATTCAGGGCTGACCCCGTTAGCCAATATTTACATACTGCTGTGAATGCCCTATCCAGCGATTAATAATCAGTGGCACTGACTGTGGCTCACGGGCAATCAATTTCTGCGCAACACGTTTGACCTCATCCAGCAGGTATTCATCGCGCACTATATCGGCAATTTTCATCTGCACCAGCCCGGTTTGCCGTGTCCCCAGCACTTCACCCGGCCCACGCAGTTGCAGGTCTTTTTGCGCAATCTCAAAGCCACTGTCGGTTTGCCGCATAATCGCCAGTCGTTGTTTGCCATTTTGACTGAGCGGACTTTTAAACATCAGTACACAATGGCTGGCTTCGTCACCACGCCCGACCCGGCCGCGCAACTGATGCAGCTGTGACAGGCCCAGACGCTCTGCATTTTCGATCACCATCAGACTCGCATTGGGTACATCCACACCCACTTCGATAACCGTGGTGGCTACCAGTAACTGTATCTCGCCGCACTTGAAGCGCTGCATGATCACGTCTTTCTCACTACTTTTCATGCGCCCGTGAACCAGGCCGACACTCACCTCCTGCAGCACATTCTGTAACATTTCTGCTGTGTTTTCTGCTGCCTGGCATTGCAGTGACTCAGACTCTTCCACCAGAGTACACACCCAATATGCCTGCCGCCCCTGCGCACAGGCCTTTTCAATGCGCTGCAGTATTTCTTCACGCCGCTCCTGCGGAATCACTACGGTACTCACCGGCTTACGCCCTGGCGGTAATTCGTCTATTACTGAATAATCCAGATCAGCATAGGCGGTCATTGCCAGACTACGTGGAATCGGTGTGGCTGTCATAATCAGCTGGTGTGCCAGATAATGTAGACGCGACTCACCTGTCGGCCCTGCCTTGCGCGCCAGTGCCATACGCTGCTGTACACCAAAGCGGTGCTGCTCATCGGTAACGGCCAGAGCCAGTGATCTGAATTCCACCTCATCCTGAAACAGCGCATGGGTACCCACAGCAATCTGCGCCTCACCACTGGCCAGTTGCTGCAGCACCTGCTGTCGCTTGCTGCCTTTTAACTGGCCGGACAACCACACAACGTTAATACCCAGCTGAGCGAACCAGTTTTTAAAATTCTGATAGTGCTGTTCCGCCAGAATTTCGGTAGGGGCCATAATGGCCGCCTGCTGGCCGGCTTCAATGGCTTTCAAACAGGCTAGCGCGGCAACCACAGTTTTTCCAGAACCCACATCCCCCTGCACCAGTCGCATCATAGGCACACCGGATTCCAGATCCTGCAGGATAGTCTGGTTAACTTTTTGCTGTGCACGGGTCAACTCAAATGGCAGTGACTGTATAAACTGATATAACAGATGATTGTCAGTTTGCAGTTTTGCGGCGGGCTGCTGTCTTGCGTTAACCCGAAGGGTTTGCAAGCTCAGGTGATGCGCCAGCAGCTCCTCAAATACCAGTCGTGCCTGCGCCGGGTGTGCGCCCTCCAGCAACTGGTTAAGATCTGCATCCACAGGTGGCCGATGCACCGTCTGTATCGCATCGCTTAATGAATAGCCGTGTGTGTCTGAAAGTAACGCGTCCGGTAGATAATCCACCAGCAGATCCTGTTTTAACAGGCCCAGACACTGCTCGGACAAACGCCGCAACAATAACTGACTGACGCCATCGGTTGTGTGATACACCGGCGTCAGGCACGCCTCGATGATTGCATCTGAATCATCCGTCAGCACACTGTATTCCGGATGCACTATTTCCAGGCTTGAAGCGCCAAAGCGCACATCACCAAAACAGCGGATTTTAGTACCGGCCTGCAGGCTCTGCTGTTGCTGTTTATTAAAGTAAAAGAAGCGCAGCAGAATGCTGCCCGTGCCATCGCTCAGATGCAGCAATAACATTCGACGCCGTTTACCGCTGCGGGTAAAACCGGTGTCGGCATAATTTATTACACCCTCTATCAGAGCCGACTGGCCCTGTCTGAGCGCGCCAATCGGCACGATGCGACTACGGTCTTCATAGCGGTAGGGCAGGTTAAACAGCACATCCTGTATGCTGTGCAGGCCGATCTTTGCCAGCTTTTCCACAACCCTGGGGCCAACGCCTTTTAGCTGAAGCAGACCGTCGGTAAGACTGATAGAGGGTGGAGTTGCGCTGGACAAAGACTCAAGCTCCGTTACAGCTCGAGAACAGCATCCATTTCAACCGGCACAGCTTTGGGCAATTCTTTCACACCAATCGCCGCACGTGCCGGATAGGGCTCAGTAAAGTACTGTGACATAACCTGATTAACTGTTGGAAAGTTGCTCAGGTCGGTGAGGAAAATATTCAGCTTAACTACATTTTCGAATCTGCCGCCCGCCGCTTCAATAATTGCCTGAAGATTTTTAAACACCTGGTGAATCTGTTCTTCTACTGAGCCTTCCAGCACTTCCATGGTTTCCGGCAGCAACGGAATCTGCCCGGAAATATATACCGTGTTGTTAACTTTTATGGCCTGCGAATAGGTGCCAATCGCTTTCGGCGCTTTATCTGTAAAGATGATTTCTTTTTTCATAATTAATTTTTAATCAAAGACCAGTTGGAGGTTTCGGAATTGTTAATATAGAAGACTGATTATTGCACACGGGAAACGCGCAGCACCGAATGCACCTGTCTCAGACGACGCATAATTTTCGCCAGATGATCACGATTCTTAACCGATATAAGGAACATGATATTGGTGGACAGGCCATCCTTGTCTTCGACTTCCACATGCTCGATATTGGCGGCTTCATCAGAAATAATGGTGGCCAGTCGCGCCAGTACGCCGCGCTCATTCTGCACATGTAGACTTAACTGGCAGGCATAATCACCGCTGGCTTCATCCGCCCATTTCACATCAATCATATTGTCATTTTGCAGGCGCTCGTGGGCAATATTGCGACAGCTGTTCTGATGAATCACCAGCCCGCGCCCCTTGCTGAGCTTACCAACGATCTGATCACCTGGAATGGGGTGACAACATTTGCCATACGATACCACCATCCCCTCGGTACCCTGGATCGCCAGTGCCGGGCGACCCGGCACTAACTCCTGCTCGTCCTGCTCATCACCCGGGAACAGGCGCTTCACCACCAGACCCGCGGGACGATTACCCATGCCAATATCCTCCAGCAACTGGTTCAGTGAACTAAAGCCATATTCTTCCAGTAGCGGCTGATAGGTTTCTTCCGGCATTTCTTCCAGAGTGATATTTTTTTCCAGCAACAAACGGGATAACAAACGACGCCCCTGGGCGACCGCATCTTCCGAGCGCGTACTTTTCAGGTAATTGCGTATATTGCTACGCGCTTTTGCGGTCACCACAAAATCCAGCCAGCCGGGATTAGGGTGCGCACCGGCGGAAGTGACCACTTCAACTGTTTGCCCACTGTACAAAGGTGTGTCGAGTGGCGCAAAACGGTGATCCACCTTGCAGGCCACGCAGGTATGCCCCACATCGGTATGCACCGAGTAGGCAAAATCTATGGGTGTGGAATTTTTCGGCAGTTTAACAATATCACCGCGCGGCGTGTACACATACAATTCATCCGGGAACAGATCGACTTTAACATTTTCCAGAAACTCGACCGAGTCGCCGGCAGATTGCTGCATTTCCAGAATACCGGTTAACCATTCACGGGTGCGACCGCCTACATCAATCGCGCTGCCATCACTGTTTTCCTTATACAACCAGTGCGCGGCAATGCCGGTTTCCGCAAAGTTATCCATTTCCAGTGTGCGAATCTGTACTTCAATTGGAATCGCATGGGGGCCAAACAGAATGGTATGCAGTGACTGGTAACCGTTTTCCTTGGGGATCGCAATATAGTCCTTGAACTTGCCGGGGATGGGTTTGAATAAATTGTGCACCGCACCCAGTACGCGATAGCAGTCATCCACCGAATCAACCATCACCCGCATACCGTAGACATCGAAAATATTTTTATACGACAGACTTTTCTGCCGCATTTTTTTGTAAATGCTGTAGGGGTGTTTTTTACGCGCATTAATAGTCGCGTCTATGTGCATTTCAGCCAGACGCGCGGTCAGCGCATTATTGATTTTCTGCACCACTTCCTTGCGGTGTCCCGCCTGCTGCATCATCGCATGTTCAAGAATACGATAGCGCATGGGATACATTGCATTAAAGCCCAGGTCTTCCAGTTCAAGGCGCAGGGTATTGATGCCCAGGCGTCTGGCCAGTGGCACATAAATATCCAGCGTCTCACGCGCAATGCGGCGGCGCTTATCCGGGCGCATCACGCCCAGCGTACGCATGTTATGCAGACGATCCGCCAGCTTGATCAAGATCACGCGGATGTCTTTAGCCATGGCCATTAACACCTTCTGGATATTAATCGCCTGCTGTTCTTTCTTGTTTTTGAATTTGAATTCGGTGAGCTTACTGACACCATCCACCAGTTCAGCGACATCATCGCCAAAACGATCAGCAACGTCCTGCTTGGTAGCCAGGGTATCTTCAATCACATCATGCAGAATCGCTGCGCAGATGCTTTTTGAATCCATGTGCATTTCAGCCAGAATGCGCGCGACTGAAATGGGGTGATAAATATAGGGTTCACCGGTTTTACGGTACTGCCCCTCATGCGCCTGCGCACCAAACAGATAGGCGCGGTACACATCGCGCACCTGATCCGGGTTCATATAGTCCTCGACTATACGGCACAGATCAGAAATTAAAAAACGCGAGGGATCTGCGTATAGCTCCTTGACATCAACGGGTGTTTGATCGGGGCTAATAGCCATTTGGCAGATTACATTTCCTGGCTGATTTCAGCTTCAGAAATGGCCGATGGACGCATATTCAGTTCTTCTGTTTTTTCCAGCAGCACCTCTGGACCAACCAGCCCATCCGCTATTTCACGCAATGCCAGTACAGTTGGCTTGTCGTTTTCAATCGCTACCAGCGCATCAGAGCCCATGGCAATCTGACGTGCACGCTTGGACGCCACCAGCACCAGATGGAAACGGTTATCAACATATGGCAAACAATCTTCTACGGTTAAACGCGCCATTTTATTACCTCTTATTTCAATAAATCGATCAGTAGCTTTTCCAGAATACGCTGCTGATGTAGCTGGCGTAATCGGTTAGCCGAAAAAATGCAGCGCAGTTCCTGTAGCGCCACATCAAAATCATCATTCACCAGCAGATAATCGAACTCTGCATAGTGAGTCATTTCATTCACCGCGTCGCTCATGCGCCGCTCAATGGTTTCCTCACTGTCCTGACCACGGTTGTTCAGGCGCTGCTTCAGTGCCTTCAGTGACGGCGGCAGAATAAACACCGACACTGAGTCGGGAAACAGCTTGCGCACCTGACGCGCACCCTGCCAGTCAATTTCCAGAATGACATCGTGGCCGCTCAGCAACTGCTGTTCCACATGCTGCTGCGAGGTGCCATAGTAATTATCGAACACCCTGGCATGTTCCAGAAAGGCGCTGCTGTCGACCATTTGCAGAAAATCCTGCTTATCCACAAAGTGGTAATCAACACCGTCCTGCTCGCCGGGACGCATCGCGCGGGTGGTGTGAGACACCGACACCACAATATGCTCATTGCCATTCACCAGTTCCCGCACCAGACTGGTTTTGCCTGCGCCGGATGGCGCAGAAATGATATACAGTGTGCCTTTACTCAAGCTGTCCCCTGTCTGAACCTGTGGTTGTAAACACTACGACCCGAGGCCAACGCATAGCGGATTAACCCGGATGCACCCGCCTCAGGCCGTATATTTTCAGTCAATTCAATAGATCTGTAAGAATACCCTATTTACGCGGATTTATCACCGACAAATACCGGCATTCTGCGCGACCCCCAATGACCCGCCGCCGCGTCAAACAGCCCTGGCAGCTGTGTACCACAGGCCTCGCAACAGCCTTGGGCATCCAGCCCCCAGCGCCCCAGTTCATACCAGTCCCGCTCAATCAGCAAATGCCCGCAACTATGGCACCAGGTGCTGCTGCCCTTCGGGTCATGCACATTACCGGTGTAGACATAGCGCAGGCCGTGCTCCATGGCGATCTGTCGTGCCCGGCTGAGGGTTTCCGGCGGCGTTGGCGGCACATCCTGCATTTTCCAGTCAGGATGAAAGGCGCTGAAATGCAGCGGCACATCCGGCCCCAGCCTGTCCACCAGCCAGTCACTCATACGCTGCAGCTCATCATCGGAATCATTGTGTCCGGGGATCAACAGGGTGGTGATTTCCAGCCACACATCGGTTTCGTGCCTGACATACTGCAGCGTATCCAGCACCGGCTGCAGGTGGCCGCCGGTGAGTTTGTAGTAAAACTGCTCATCGAATGACTTGAGGTCGATATTGGCCGCATCCATCGCTGCATAAAATTCCTTGCGCGGCTCTTCACAGACATAACCCGCGGTCACCGCCACCGAGTGTATGCCCAGCTCACGACAGGCATTCGCTGTATCCACGGCGTATTCATGAAAAATAACCGGGTCATTGTAGGTAAAGGCAATGCTGCGGCAGTTCAGCTCACGCGCACGCTGTGCAATGGTTTGCGGTGAAGCTTCCGAGGCCAGGATATCGATCTCACGGGACTTGCTCATATCCCAGTTCTGGCAGAACTTGCAGGCCAGATTGCACCCTGCCGTACCAAACGACAGCACCGGCGTGCCCGGCAGAAAGTGGTTCAGTGGTTTTTTCTCGATCGGGTCGACACAGAAACCGCTGGAGCGACCATAGGAGGTGAGCACGACCTGGTTGTCCTGATTAGCACGCACAAAACACAGCCCTCGCTGGCCGTCCTTCAGCTTGCAGTAACGCGGACACAAATCACACTGCACCCGACCATCATCCAGCGGGTGCCAGTATCTGGTACTAACGGTATGCTTGTCCATGGTCACAAACCCTCTTTGTTATGTTATAACAAAATCTACGCATGTTGTTTGCAGCGCAATCTTCACGACTCTCACATATGGATAATAGCCATGTCTGACGAACATTTAAGCATTCGCCCTGCCGCCGTTGCCGGCATGTTCTATAGCGATGACCCGGCGCAACTGCGAGCCGATATTCGGCTTTACCTCAAGGGCGCCAGACCCCATACCAATAGTACGCCACCCAAGGCGATTATCGCACCCCATGCCGGCTATGTTTACTCCGGCCCGGTGGCCGCCAGTGCCTACGCGCTACTCGAACCCCTGGCAGAAAAAATCCGGCACGTGATCCTGCTGGGGCCATCACATCGCCTGGCCTTTCGCGGCATCGCCACGCCCGATGCGGATATCTTTAGCACGCCACTGGGTCAGGTCAAAATCAATCGCCAGCTATGTGACGCGGCCGAACACTTTGATTTTGTACAGCCGATCCCCGCCGCCCATGCGCAGGAGCACTCACTGGAAGTGCAGTTGCCATTCCTGCAAACCCTGCTGCCGGACTTTGACCTCACACCATTGCTGGTGGGCGACTGCAGTGCCAGCGATGTCGCGCAGCTGCTGGATACACTGTGGGGCAACGATGACACATTGATTGTGATCAGCTCCGATCTCAGTCATTACCACAACTATGAAGTCGCGCGGCGACTGGATGCCAGCACCTCACACGCCATTGAACAGCTGCAGCCAGAAAATATTTCCTATGACGATGCCTGTGGCAGAACACCGCTTAATGGCCTGCTGACCCTGGCAAAACAGAAACAGCTGCAGGTCGACACACTGGATCTGCGCAACTCCGGCGACACTGCCGGCAGCAAGGAGCGTGTCGTAGGCTATGGTGCGTATGCCGTTCACTAGCCTGAACGATGATGATAAAAAAAACCTGCGCCAGGTAGCGCAGGATTCGATTCATTACGGCCTGCAACACCAGCGCCCCTTACCGATTAGCTTAAGTGATTACAACGAGCGTCTGACCACCCCGGGTGCAAGCTTCGTCACGCTTAATTTAAACCATCAACTGCGCGGCTGTATCGGCACGCTCGAAGCCTGTCAGCCACTGGTGAAAGATGTCGCCGATCACGCCTTCGCCGCCGCCTTTCAGGACCCACGTTTTCCGCCGCTTACTGCCGACGAAGAGCAGCACCTCGAACTGCATATCTCTGTTCTCAGCAAACCTGTAGCGATTGAGTTCAGCAACGAAGCAGACCTGCTGACTAAAATCGAGCCCGGCATTGATGGGCTGATACTCGAAGACAATTCTCACAAGGGCACATTTCTACCATCAGTGTGGGAACAGCTGGCAACGCCGAGGGAATTTCTAAGCCATCTGAAACTGAAAGCCGGTTTAAGACAGGATGACTGGAATGATGACATCCGGGTCTATCGTTATCACACCATCAGTTTTTAAACAGGCACACTGTTATCGCATTAACTCGACTGGCTTTTGATGCACCCATCAGGCACAGAAAAAGCTGCCGCCAGCATTAGCTTACACAACTGGCGACGAACTTTTCTGTCGACTGGCTTAGCTGATTTTAACGCTTTTCTTTTTCGCTTTGGCGGACTTTGGCATGGTCAGTTCAAGTACCCCGTCTTTAAAACCGGCATCGCACTTGTCCACATCCACTTCACAGGGTAAAGCCATGGTTCTACTGAAAGAACCGGAGGAAATTTCCGAACGATAATAATCTCCCTTCTCTTCCTTGCGTTCAGCGTGAGTTGAACCCTTGATAGTGACATAACTGTCATTTAACGACACATCAATGTCTTCTTTTTTAACCCCGGGCAACTCGGCCTTGAGCACCAGATCATTATCGCGATCGATAATATCCACTTTCGGCGCCCTGCCCTCGAACGGCATGGGTAATGCGCCTTCTTTATTACCCCATAACTGTTTCAACCAGTTACTGGAAAACATCTGCTCGAAACGCCGCTCCATGTCTTCCAGGCGCGACAGTACCTGTGATGAAAATGACAGTTCATTACTGTCCTGTTTAACCATGGGTGTAACATTGGTTTTCTTGCTTGCTTTTGTCATTTGAACTCTCCTTGAAACGTAGCTTGATTGAAACATTTTTAATCAAAAATCATTCTCTACCTTCAGTCATGATCAAATTCCATTCTAGTACACATTGCATGCAATCTTTTGACTATTATCAAAATAAAATTCAGTTCCTGATCACTATTTTTTATCCGTTTGTTGCGCCAATAATTCCTTCTAATCAGCAACCACAGAGGCCATCAGGCCAGTCAAAACAAACCTGCACTTGCGAACCGACAACGTTATGATCTTATGCTTTAAGTTATAGAAGAATATTGCCCGCGACATCATCAACCAGACATTGAATGCCAGAAAAGCAAATGAGTGGGGTGTTGTTGATCGCATTGACCGTGCCAGACTGACAGCCGACTGCTTCATATCTGAATCGCTGACACGGGCGCCACCTTGACCAACCGTCTCGATAAGATGACGCTGGTTTTCTGAATTCGGCCATTATAAAAACCAGTGTGATCTGCCACTTGATTCGTGACAGTCGGGGCGCTATCAACGCCCACTTAATAAACGCGGTCGACCGAGTACTGCGCCAGGGCAATCATCGCTGTTTTGTAATCCGATTCCGGCAGATGCTGAAGTTGTTGAATCGCCAGCTCGGCTTCCTGCCGCGCGGTCTGTTCGGTGTATTCAATCGCCTCCGTATGCCGGATAGCATCCATCACCTGCTCCAGGTACTCCAGCCCGCCTTCCTCAATTGCCTTGCGCACAATCGCCGACTGTTGCGGCGTGCCATTGCGCATGGCATAGATCAACGGCAAGGTGGGTTTGCCCTCGGCCAGATCATCTCCCACATTCTTGCCCATTTCCTCACTGGAGGAACTGTAATCCAGCACATCATCAATCAGCTGAAACGCAGTGCCCAGGTGCATGCCATAGCTGGCCATGGCGTTTTCTTCCTCCGACGGGCGCAGGCATAACACCGCGCCGAGACGGGTTGCGGCCTCGAACAGCTTGGCGGTTTTTGCGTGAATCACGTCCAGATAGCGCTGCTCGGTGGTGTCGGCGTCATTGCAGTTCATTAACTGCATCACCTCGCCCTCGGCAATCACATTGGTGGTTTCCGCCAGTATCTGCATAATCCGCATGCTGTCCACATCCACCATCATTTCAAAGGCGCGGGAATAGAGAAAATCCCCCACCAGCACACTGGCCGCATTGCCAAACAGCGCATTGGCGGTTTCCCGGCCACGCCGCATATCCGACTCGTCCACCACATCATCGTGCAGCAGGGTGGCGGTGTGAATAAATTCGATAATCGCCGCCAGCGTATGGTGATGTTCACCCTGATAGCCATAGGCGCGGGAGGCCAGCAGACTCAGCAATGGCCGCAGCCGCTTGCCGCCGGAGTTGACGATGTAATGACTGAGCTGATTCACCAGCACCACTTCGGATGACAGGCGTTGCTGAATCACCGCATCCACGGCGTTCATATCATCAGCCATCAGGGCCTTAATTGTATCTATCTGCATATTCGAGACGGGCTGTGCACTTGCGTTATGAAGGTGCGAATTATGGTGTATCGTCTGCAAAGTCACAAGCCGGGGGCGGTATTTAGCCGATTACGGCAGGTTTCAGAGCCGGCTGGGGCGCAAAATCCCCTCTTTTGCAGAATTATTTCAGCGGTTTCGTCCGCAAACTGGCGTTTTAAGCACTTTTTAGCTTGTGAGTTGCCGCCGAAGTCGCTACAATTCCCGCCCTTTCCGAAAACAGAATTTTTGTACGTAACATTGGGAGTTATCCGGTATGTACGCTGTAGTTAAAACCGGTGGTAAACAATATAAGGTTGCCCAGGACGAGTATCTTAAGGTTGAAAAACTGGAAGGTAACGAGGGTGACACCATTGAGCTGGACCAGGTTCTGATGATCGCTGATGGCGATAAACTGAAGATTGGCAGCCCAATGATCGACGGTGGCAAGGTAACGGCCACTATTCTATCTCATGGTCGCCATAAAAAAGTTGAGATCATGAAATTCCGCCGTCGTAAACATCATCAGAAACGCACAGGTCATCGTCAGTATTACACTGAGATTAAAGTAACCGGCATTAACGGTTAACCTGTAAACAAGAGGATACTAAAATGGCACATAAAAAAGCCGCCGGTAGTACGCGTAACGGTCGCGAGTCAGAAAGTAAACGCCTTGGCGTTAAAATGTTTGGTGGCCAGGCCGTACTGGCTGGCAACATTCTGGTTCGCCAGCGTGGCACCAAGTTTCACCCAGGCACCAACGTAGGCATCGGCCGCGATCACACGCTGTTTGCAAAAGCAGAAGGCAAAGTGGTATTTGAGACCAAAGGCCCCAATAACCGCAAAACCGTGAGTGTTGTGGCCGCATAAAGCCACTGGCTTTAGCTAAACACAAAATGCCTCGTCCCGGTCAATACTGGGTCGAGGCATTTTTTATTGCGTAACCACCGCAAACCATGCAAGGGCCAAACACAAGGGCCGGGACAGATGCTCCAGGAATTGTTAAATTACCCTGCGGCCGATTTCATTAGTGAGTTGAATAGATCATGCGTTTTGTAGACGAAACCAAAATAAAAGTCATCGCCGGCGACGGCGGTAATGGCGTGGTGAGCTTCAGGCGCGAAAAATTTATTCCGCGTGGCGGCCCCGACGGTGGCGATGGCGGCGACGGCGGCAGCGTGTATCTGGTAGGCAGCCACGACCTGAACACCCTGTCCGATTTTCGCACCATCCGCACCTATACCGCACAGCAGGGCAAGAAAGGCTCCGGCCGCAATATGACCGGCAGGAAAGGCGATGACCTGTTTGTGCCGGTACCCAACGGCACCCTGGTATACGATGAGAACACCGGCGAGCTGATCGGCGACATTACCGAACACGGACAGAAACTGCTGGTGGCACAGGGTGGCTGGCACGGACTGGGCAATACCCGCTTTAAGAGCTCGGTTAACCGTACCCCGCGCCAGTGCACCGAAGGCACCCCCGGTGAGCGGCGCGAGCTGCGGCTGGAACTGAAAGTACTGGCGGACGTGGGCCTGCTGGGCCTGCCCAATGCGGGCAAGTCGACGCTGATCCGCGCCGTGTCCCATGCCCGACCCAAGGTGGCGGACTACCCCTTCACCACACTGCACCCCAATCTGGGGGTGGTGGACATAGATGCCAACCGCAGCTTTGTGATTGCCGATATTCCCGGCCTGATCGAAGGCGCGGCGGAAGGCGCCGGACTGGGCATCCAGTTCCTCAAGCACCTGAGCCGCACCCGCATACTGTTGCATGTGGTGGAAGTTGCCCCCTATGATCAGTCAGACCCGGTGGACAGCGCCAATAAAATCCTGCACGAACTGGAAAAATACAATCCGGCGATGCTCGATGAACCGCGCTGGCTGGTACTGAATAAAATCGACCTGCTGCCGGAAGACGAGGCCAACGCACTGTGTGATGATATTATTCAGCGCATGAACTGGCAGGGGCCGAGCTATCGCATCTCCGCCGTACAGAAACAGGGCACACAGGCCCTGGCTTTCGACATTATGAATTATCTGGAAGAGCAACGGGAAATTGAAAACACGCCAACAGTTAGCTGATACCACCCGCTGGGTAATCAAGATCGGCAGCTCGCTGCTCACCGACGATGGCCGGGGACTTGATGCCGATGCCATTAAAAACTGGACGACTCAAATTGCCCAGCTGAGACAGCAGGGCAAACAGATCATCCTGGTCTCCTCCGGTGCGGTGGCCGAAGGCATGGTTCGCCTCAACTGGGACAAACGCCCAAGCGCGCTGCATGAATTACAGGCCGCAGCCGCGGTGGGACAGATGGGCCTGGTGCAAAGCTATGAGTCCTGTTTTAAAACCCACGGCATCCTCAGCGCACAGATACTGCTCACCCACGATGACCTCTCCGACCGGCGTCGCTATCTGAACGCCCGCAGCACCCTGCGCTCACTGCTGGAACTTGGCGTCATTCCCATTATTAATGAAAACGACACCGTGGCCACCGACGAGATTCGTTTTGGTGACAATGACACCCTGGCCGCACTGGTGGCCAATCTGGTGGAAGCAGACACGCTGATTATCCTCACCGACCAGCAGGGCCTGTACAGCGAAGACCCGCGCAAAAACCCCGATGCAGAATTTATCAGCACCGGCCAGGCCAATGATGCCAGGCTGCACCGCATGGCTGGCAGCACCGGCGGCGCACTGGGTCGCGGCGGCATGAGTACCAAGCTGGGCGCGGCACAGCGTGCGGCACGCTCCGGCACCGCCACCCTGATCACCAGCGGCCGCAGTCAGGATGCGCTGCTTGCCGTAGCCCGCGCCGAACAGCGCGGCACCCTGCTGCTGCCCGACAAGGAGCCGGTGGCTGCGCGCAAACAGTGGCTGGCCAGTCACCTCAAGGTGAGCGGTCAGTTGCAGCTGGATGAAGGTGCCAGCCGTGTGCTGCTGGAGTCTGGCAGAAGCCTGCTGCCAGTGGGGATAACCTCGGTGAGCGGCAATTTTGTTCGCGGCGAAATGGTGGCCTGCCTGAACCATCAGGGCATGGAGATTGCTCGCGGTCTGGCCAATTACAATGCGATTGAGGCGGCAAAAATCTGCGGCAAGGCCTCATCGGATATCGAGCAGATACTCGGCTATGTGGATGAGCCGGAGCTGATTCACCGCGATAACCTGGTGCTACTTTAAAGAATCGTTAGTGCCACGGCAGCGGTTTATCAGGCCTGTTAGCTGACTATCACAGGGCTTTTGTCACAGACACAAAAAAACCGGCCCGGATAAGCTTATCCGGGCCGGTCTGTTACGCCATGCTGTAAAGCCGAAGCTTTATGCCATCGCGCGAATGCGTGAGTTCAAACGGCTCTTATGGCGAGATGCTTTATTTGCATGCACCAGACCTTTGTTGCACATACGATCAATCACAGGCACTGCCTGCTTGTATGCTTCTTGTGCCGCCGCCTTATCACCAGAATCAATGGCATATACCACTTTCTTTACGAAAGTACGGTACATGGAAGCCATACCAACATTACGGGTACGACGCTTCACTGCCTGACGGGCGCGTTTTTTTGCTTGTGGTGAATTAGCCAATGGTATCGTCCTAAAAATTTCTAAACAAACATATATATACAGGGGCGCAGATTCTTCCAGTTTATGCCCGACTTGTCAAGGGCACATCTGAATATGCCGCCTGTTTTTTATACAGGCCCGGCTCAGTGTGCAACTGGCGCGAGCCAGTTCAGACTAAATGCTTCAAATCGTTTATGATTCGCTATAATTTCAGGCGCAAACAACCCAATAATAATGACTATGCATCAAAAACCCGCCTTCAGAGTTCATCTGGGGGACCCTGTTCAGCTGCAGTTTATCCCGGATGACAGTCGCGATCGACTGAGCGCACGGGTTATCGGCTATTCCCCCGGCAATAGCCTGATCATCAGCGCCCCCAGAGTCAACGGCAAGCTGACCTTTCTCAAGGAACACCAGCCGTTTATTGTGCGCATGATGCAGGGCAATGATGTCTACGGCTTTGAGTCGACGGTGCTGAAATATTACAGCTCACCCTTCCCCCATGTACACCTGCGCCACCCCAGAGACATCGAGCGGATTACCGTGCGCAGCTCGCGGCGTGTGGATACCGAGCTACTGGTGCTGGTCAAACTCGCGGCCGACCCGGAGCGCTCACTCTCCGCGTCGATGATCAATAGCAGCGCGACCGGTGCATTGCTGCAACTGAAGGCACCACTGGGCGAACTCGAAGATGAGCTGAGTATTTCACTGGAACTGGTGATTGCCGGCATCACCCGCTATCTGCGCATCAAGGCGATTATTCGCAATATCACCCTGCCCGACGACAGTGACAACGGCAACCAGCTGTATAAATACGGGGTGCAGTTTAACGAACTGAATGATGAACAGACGCTGCTGATCAATGCCTATGTGTATGAACAGATTGTGCTGCAGATGGAAGACCACTAATGATTTCATACCGACCCAGCCAAGCCTGCAGCTACCCCGCCCATGCTGTTTAGATCCACCGCACTGGTCGGCGCCATGACCCTGATTTCCCGTGTGCTGGGCCTGCTGCGGGACATTATCTTTGCCAACCTGTTTGGTGCCAGCGGCGGCACCGACGCCTTTTTTGTGGCCTTTAAAATTCCCAATTTTATGCGCCGCCTGTTTGCCGAAGGCGCCTTTTCACAGGCCTTTGTACCGGTGTTTTCCGAATACCGGGAAACCCGCAGCCGCGATGAGCTGAAAGACCTGCTGAATCATGTGGCCGGCTCGCTGGGGGGCTTTTTGCTGATTCTCAGCAGTCTCGGCTCACTCGCCGCACCTTTGCTGGTGTATCTGTTTGCGCCCGGCTTTAGCGATGAGCCGGAGCGCTTTCAGCTGACCGCTGCCATGCTCACTATCACCTTCCCCTATATCTTTTTTATTGCGCTGACCGCGCTCGCGGGGGGCGTGCTCAACAGCTTTAATAAATTCGCCGTGCCCGCCTTTACCCCGGTGCTGCTCAATCTGTGCCTGATCAGCGCCGCCGTCTGGGGCAGCGACTATTTTGCCCAACCGGTGATGGCACTGGCCTGGGGGGTTGCGGCGGCCGGGCTGTTACAGCTGCTGTTCCAGTTTCCGTTTCTGCTCAGGCTGGGCATGCTGCCGATTCCCCATTTCAGACGCGCCCATGAAGGTGTCAAAAAAATACTCAAGCTGATGCTGCCGGCGATAGTCGGCTCTTCGGTGGCACAGATTAACCTGCTGTTCGACACCATCATCGCCTCCTTTCTGGTGACGGGCAGCGTGTCCTGGCTGTATTACTCGGACCGTCTGGTGGAGTTTCCGCTGGGGGTGTTTGGCATTGCCCTGGCGACGGTGATTCTGCCCAACCTGTCGAAGCATCATGCACAGAAATCGGCGGAATCCTTTAATCGTACGCTGGACTGGTCGCTGCGCCTGACCTCATTGATTGCCATTCCCGCCGCCCTCGGCCTGCTGTTGCTGGCCGGCCCGCTGCTCAGCACCCTGTTCGGTTATGGCGAATTCTCACAACACGATACACAGATGGCCTCACTCAGCCTGATGGCCTATGCACTGGGCCTGCCCGCGTTTATTTATATCAAGGTACTGGCACCCGGCTATTATGCGCGTCAGGACACCCGAACCCCGGTGCGCATCGGTATTCAGGCGATGATTGCCAATATGCTGCTTAACCTGCTGTTTGTGGTGCCGCTGGTGATGCTGGAATTCTCCGGCCCCCATGTGGGACTGGCACTGGCCACTGCCGCCTCCGCCTATATGAATGCCTTTATGCTCTACCGTGGCCTGCGCAAACAGGGGGTGTATCAGCACCTGTCAGGCTGGGGCAGGCTCTGGCTGCAGTTATTACTGGCAAATGGTCTGATGGCGCTATTCCTGTTCTATACCAGTCCGGACATCAGCCACTGGCACAGCTGGACCCTGCTGGAGCGCATTCCGACACTGCTGGGTTTTGTGCTGTTTGCGATGCTGATTTATGCCGCCAGTCTTCTGCTCAGTGGCTTCCGCCCCGCACAGTTGAGCGCGCTGCGTAAAGCCGACTAAACCTAAAAACCGCAGTTGACCGCTACGAACAGGTAACAAATACATGATTACTAATGTATTTTGGTTTATTTTCAAACTCACCCGTTGGGTGAATGCGCTATGCAGCGGATTGCACGTTTTTTCAGGCACATGGCTGCGTTACGAAACTTGCCAAGGGCTTGCCATTGGCTGCGCTCCGTGCCTTGCCCTGCACCTGAAAAAACGCACACTCCACTGCATTCAACTGCGGTTTCCAGGCTAAACAATGCACGCAAAGCCCCACACCCGGGGCGTTATCAGTTATAATTCATGGCTTTTTGACACGGGCCATTTTGTTCAATGCAACTCATTCGCGGTTTACATAATCTGCAGCCACAGCATCAGGCTTGTGCATTGACCATTGGCAACTTCGATGGTGTGCATCTGGGGCATCAGCAGCTGCTGAAAACTCTCAAACAGGCCGCCGATGAACGCGGCCTGCGCAGCTGTATTATGAGTTTTGAACCGCTACCCCACGAATACTTTCATCCCGAGCAGGCACCGGCTCGACTGTATCGCCTGCGGGAAAAATGGTGTGCCATGGAAAGCGCGCAGATTGATTATTTTCTCTGCTGCAAATTCAACCAGGCGCTGGCCAGTTTAAGCGCCGATGCATTTATCCAGCAGATTCTGTTAGACAAATTGAAGATCAAATACCTGCTGGTGGGGGATGATTTTCGTTTTGGCAGCAAGCGCTGTGGCGATTTTGCCCGACTGCAACAGGCCGGTGAAAAATACGGCTTCGAGGTGTATAACTCGGAAAGTTTCTGCTTTGAGAATCAGCGGGTCAGCAGCACCCGGGTGCGGCAAGCCCTGCTCGCTGATCAGCTGGATCTGGCTGCACAGTTGATGAACCGGCCGTACCAGATTTGCGGGCGCATTGCCCATGGCGACAAGCGCGGCCGCACCATCGGCTTTCCCACCGCCAATATCAAATTAAAACGCCATGCCACTGCAGTGCATGGCGTGTACGCGGTGCATATGAACGGGGAAAACAACCTGTCGGCGAATGGCGTGGCCAATATCGGCAAGCGCCCCACGGTGGATGGTGAGCATCTGCAACTTGAAGTGCATCTGTTTGATTTTTCCGGCGAGATTTATGGCCAGCAGGTGTGTGTCGAATTCAGAAAAAAGATACGTGAAGAAAAACGTTTTGCGTCTTTTGAACAGTTAAAAGACCAGATCATTCAGGACAGTGAACAGGCAAAACAGTTTTTTGCCAATTAAACCCCAGACATTAACCCAGAGTTGAAAACAGTGACCGATTATAAAGACACACTCAATCTACCTGCGACCGATTTCCCGATGCGTGGCAATCTGGCGCAACGCGAACCGGAGATGCTGAAAACCTGGCAGGAAAAAAACCTGTATCAGACAATTCGCGAAGCCAGCAAGGGTCGGCCCAAATTTATTCTGCACGACGGGCCTCCCTACGCCAACGGCAATATTCACATCGGTCACGCGGTTAATAAGGTACTAAAAGACATCATTATCAAAAGCCGTACGCTGGACGGTTATGATGCGCCCTATGTACCCGGCTGGGACTGTCACGGTTTGCCGATCGAGCTCAATGTGGAGAAAAAAGTCGGCAAGCCCGGACAGAAAGTCGATGCGAAAACCTTTCGCGACAAGTGCCGCGAATATGCACAAAGCCAGGTGAATGGTCAGCGTGATGATTTTATTCGCCTCGGTGTACTGGGTGAATGGGACAACCCCTATCTCACCATGAACCATGACGTTGAAGCCAGTATTGTACGCAGCCTGGGCAAGATCATCGACAAGGGGCATCTGCACAAAGGCAGCAAGCCGGTGCACTGGTGTCTGGACTGCGGTTCGGCACTGGCGGAAGCCGAAGTGGAGTATGAAGACAAAACTTCACCGGCCATCGATGTTGCCTTCCGCGCAGTGGATACGGCTGCGTTTTTCAAGGCCTGCAATGCACAACCGAATGATCTTCCGCTCGCCGTCGCAATCTGGACCACTACGCCCTGGACCCTGCCCGCCAATATGGCGGTATCACTGCACCCTGAGCTGGAATATGTACTGGTACGTGCACACACCAGCATTGGCAAGCTCAATCTGCTGCTGGCGGAGGCGCTGCATGAAGATGCGCTGCGTCGTTATGAAGCCGAGGATTACAGCATCATTGGTCATTGCAAGGGCGCGGCACTTGAAAACCAGCTGCTACAGCACCCATTCTATCAACGTCAGGTGCCGCTGATTCTTGGCGACCACGTCACCACCGAAGCCGGCACCGGCGCGGTACACACCGCGCCGGGTCACGGTCAGGACGACTATATCGTCGGCACAAAATACGGGCTTGAGGTGTATAATCCGGTGGGCAGCAACGGTGTGTTTTTACCCGATACCGAACTGTTTGCCGGCCTGCATGTAAACAAGGCCAATGACGATATTCTGAAAGTACTGCAGGACAGGGGCGCGCTGTTAAAACACCGCAAACTGAAACACAGCTACCCGCATTGCTGGCGGCATAAAACGCCGATTATTTTCCGCGCCACGCCACAGTGGTTTATCAGCATGACACAAAATGGTCTGCGCGATCAGGCGATGCAGGCGATTGATGAAACCCAATGGATGCCCGACTGGGGCAAGGCTCGCATTCAGAGCATGGTGCAAAACCGTCCCGACTGGTGTATTTCCCGTCAGCGCACCTGGGGCGTACCCATCACCCTGTTCGTGCACAAGGAAAGCGGCGAGCTGCACCCGAATACACACCAGCTGATTGAAAGCGCAGCACAGCTGATTGAAAAGGACGGCATCGATGCCTGGTTTTCATTAGAGGCCGAAACCCTGCTGGGAGCTGATGCCGCCCACTACGACAAGGTCACCGACACGCTGGATGTGTGGTTTGACTCCGGCGTGACCCATGCATCGGTACTGCAACAGCGCGAAGAACTGTCGGTGCCCGCCGACCTGTACCTGGAAGGCTCGGATCAGCACCGCGGCTGGTTTCAGTCGTCGCTGTTAACCTCGGTGGCGATGCGTGATGCCGCACCTTACAGGGCCGTGCTGACCCACGGCTTTACGGTGGATGCCGATGGCAAGAAGATGTCCAAGTCACTGGGCAATGTGGTGCAGCCGCAGAAAATCTTCAGCACCCTGGGCGCCGATATTTTACGCCTGTGGGTCGCCTCGGCGGACTACAGTGCCGAGATGTCCGTCTCCGATGAAATTCTCAAACGCACCGCCGACTCCTATCGACGTATTCGCAACACCTCGCGTTTTCTGCTCGCCAATCTGAATGGCTTTAATCCCGAGACCGATATGCTGGCAGAGAAGGACATGCTGGCGCTGGATCACTGGGCAGTGGCCAGAACCCTGCATTTGCAGAACGAAATTATTGCCGCCTACAAGGTTTATAACTTCCACAGTATTTATCAGAAGCTGCATAATTTCTGCGCCGTGGATATGGGCAGTTTTTATCTGGACGTGATCAAGGATCGCCAGTACACCACCCACAAGGACAGCATTGCACGACGTTCTGCACAAACTGCGATTTACCATATTGTGGAAGCCATGACCCGCTGGCTGGCACCAATTCTGTCATTCACCGCAGAAGAAGTGTGGCAACAGATTCCCGGGGCGCACAGCGACTCGGTGTTACTGCAAACCTGGTACGACAAACTGTTCGACCTGCAGCAAACGGACACCATGAACTTTGACTTCTGGGCGCTGATTCATGAAACCCGCACCCTGGTAAGCAAACAGCTGGAGCAGATTCGTGTCGATGGCAAAATCGGTTCATCACTGGATGCCGAAGTTAAACTCTACTGTTCCGATGCAATTTATCAGGCACTGTCTGCACTGCAGGATGAACTGCGTTTTGTACTGATTACCTCCTATGCCAATGTGTATCCGTTAAGCGAAGCACCGCAGGGCAGCCAAGCACTGACCCTGGAAAGCGGTGAGAAAATGTTTATTACGGTAAACAAATCGGCACACCAGAAATGCACTCGCTGCTGGCATCTGCGTGAAGACGTAGGGCAACACGCCGATCACCCGCAACTCTGTGGCCGTTGTGTTGAAAATGTAGATGGTGAAGGTGAAACCAGACATTATGCCTGAGACATCCCCTCAACAGACAACGCTACCGATGCGTCGCTGGTTATGGATGAGCCTGCTGGTGATCGCACTGGATCAGCTGACAAAGATACTTGCCGATCAGCTGCTAAGCTATGCCCAGCCGGTGGCGGTGATGCCGATGTTTAATTTCACCCTGCTGTATAACAGGGGCGCAGCGTTCAGTTTTCTCGCCAGTGCCGGTGGCTGGCAGCGCTGGTTCTTTCTGGTTTTAACCCTGCTGGTGAGTGCCTTTATTTTTAACTGGCTAAGAAAACTCAAACCACATCAGTTGCTGCATATGATTGCACTGGCGCTGATACTGGGTGGTGCACTGGGCAATTTGATTGACCGATCCATTCACGGCTACGTGATCGACTTTATCGATGTGTATTATCAGCAATACCACTGGCCAGCATTTAATATCGCCGACTCCGCGATCTTCATTGGCGCGGCGTTACTTATTTACGACACACTGAAGAACCCCCATGAAAACAGTTAATCCTGACAGTACGCTGCTGCTTTTTTTCAAACTGCAGCTGGAAGACGGCACTGAAGTTGAATCCAACTTTGGTGATGACGCCATCGAATTCCAGATGGGCGACGGCAGCCTGACCCCGGGCATGGAAGACGCACTGATGGATAAAACAATCGGCGAGAGTATCTCGGTTATTCTCAGTCCGGAGCTGGCATTCGGCATGCCCGATGAAAACAATATTCACAATATGCCAGCGTCTGATTTTCCTCAAGACATGCCGCCAGAAGAAGGCCAGGTGATTGCATTCGATGGTCCCGACGACAGTGAAATTATGGGCACGATTGTGGCAGTTAATAATAATGAAGTCGAAGTTGATTTCAGTCATCCACTGGCCGGCCGGGTGATTCAGTTCAGCGCAGAAATAGTCGATATACTTTAATATGAAAATTCAACTAGCTAACCCCCGTGGATTCTGTGCCGGCGTTGACCGCGCGATTGAAATCGTTGAACGTGCACTGGAACTGTTTGGTGCACCGATTTATGTGCGTCATGAAGTGGTGCACAACACCTTTGTGGTTAACGATTTAAAAAACAAGGGTGCCATTTTTGTTGAAGAACTGAATGAAGTACCGGATGATGCGACGCTGATTTTCAGTGCCCACGGCGTATCACAGGCGATCCAGCAGGAAGCGAAGAACCGTCAGCTGAATGTATTTGATGCAACCTGCCCGCTGGTCACCAAGGTGCATATGGAAGTGGCACGTTATGCGCGTAATAATACCAATGTAATTCTGATTGGACACGCCGGCCACCCCGAAGTCGATGGCACCATGGGTCAGTTCAGTCACAGTGATGCACAGATGTTGCTGGTGGAAAAACTCGAGGACATCGAGCAGCTGCCACTCGCCAATGACGCCAGTCTCGCCTATGTCACCCAGACCACGTTATCGGTGGATGACACCCAGCACATTATCAATGCACTGAAACAGAAGTTTCCGCAAATTCAGGGGCCGCGCAAGGATGATATCTGTTATGCCACACAGAATCGTCAGGATGCGATTAAAACCCTGTCCGCATCCTGTGACCTGATCATTGTGGTCGGCTCACCTAACAGTTCCAACTCGAATCGTCTAAAAGAACTGGCCTCCAGGAATAATATTCCCGGCTACCTGGTTGATAATGCGAGTGAGCTGGATAAACACTGGTTTGACGGCAAACAGACCATCGGCATCAGTGCCGGTGCATCAGCACCGGAATTGCTGGTCAGTGAAGTGGTTGAGACGCTTCAGCAATGGTTCGACGCCGAGCTGTCGAGCGACAACGGCCCCAGAGAAAGCGTGGTGTTTCAGCTGCCGAAAGCATTGCGCCGCGATTAATTTACGAACACTATTCAGTAAGTTCCCGACAGGCGATTCATGCGAGCCAGTTGTCAGGGTGACTAATGGAATATAGTCACAACCCCCCTGTTTTGCACAGGCAAGTATAATTTTTCACATGCAGGTATATTAGCGCCAGCAGGAATCTACGGTTTTACCGTTGGCAGTATCGGCATTACCGCCTTTACGCCCAAAGTTATCATAGGTGAGCACGCCGCAACCGGAACCATCAAAGCCACTGCCATCCACCTTGGTCGGTGTACAGGTGATAGTGAAGCTTGTGTTAATACTGCCTGATGGGCCTGCAGCAATTGCAAAGGTATGCTGCAGCGAATCGTCCGCAGGTGTCGCTGCCCAGGTCTGTGATGTTCTTGTCACTCGATTAAGTTCATCAAAGTCAGTGGTATATACACCATACGCCTGCTTGTGCAGTTCCAGGTCACGCGCCATTTCAGGCATTACCATCACACAGCCTCTGTCACGCTCCGCCTTACTAACAAAACCTTCATAAGCCAGTATGCCAACTGAAGTCAATACGCCCAGAATGGCGACCACAATCATTAGTTCTACCAGTGTAAAGCCTGTCTGTTTTTTCATAGTCATACCTGTTTATTGATCACCGTCACCGGTTTCTATTCTGATGTGGCTGAGTAATGGGTAATTTAAATAACGCTGCCCTGTATTTAACTTAATCGTGACGAAATGATTCTTTTTGAGAAGATCCGCCGTCACCTTTTCACCTTTGTAATTGGTGATAATGGTTTTGCCATCAAACTTAAACGTCTTCTCGGCAATCGTTATCAGGCCTTTTTCCAGGTCAACTGCCGTAATGCTTTTAGTCATATCATTAAAATGATTCAGGCCGGTTTCTGCCTGCAGTGCGGCTGCACCAAGCATCAACCAGAACACACACAGCAGCTGCAACATAGTTTTTATAGACTTCATATTCTCTCCGAATGCTGGCTTATTCTATTAATAACCCGTGCTTATCTTAACTGACGCCATGATTGCCGTTTTCTGAAGTTAGCAGAACCAGATTCGGCCACCACATCTATACCGCCTCGGCTACCCGAGAAGAATTTCAGTTCTGACGCACCGTTATTATTATTCAGTATGCCGGGGCTTGCCACTATGCCCTCACGGGAGCGGGTACCTGAGACAATCGTTTCCGTACCCATATAGTCCATGGTATCGCTTTCATCGATTATACCGTCACCATTGACGTCAAACGGTGGAATATACAGACGATTACCATCATTTGCATTCAACTCCATGATCCAGCTTGAACCGCCATAACCGCATGGGTCTTCATCCGGCACCGTGGTCACGAAGATGATACGGTTATTACGGATAATGGGATCGACCACCACCCGTTCACCATATTCATCACCATAGCGCAGATCCATAAACCAGCCCTTGTCTGTGCTCCAGTCAATCTGATAGGCAAGATCATCGCGCTCACTCGAAGTCACTCTGAATTCACGGCTGGAACCATCCACGCCGATCACAAAACCCTGATCGAGAATTCTTTGCTCCATCAGGTCACTGCGCAACGGCTGACTCATACCATTATTATCATCCCACACACCATAGAATGTCTGGATCTGTGTCGCCGCACCTGCACTGGCACTGTCACCCACTTCAAAATACTTGCCGGTACCGAACAATAACAGGGTTTGACCCCGCTCAGTTGGGTGACGCTTAACCGCAATAGCTGAGGTAACCGGCTGCACTGTGCCACCTGCATCTCTGGCGACAAATACAGGTCTGGGGTCGGTGCCAGTCTTGTAGGCAAAGTCCCAGGAACCCGGAGTTGAGCTGGTAACATCCACTTTCCATACATTACCAAACAGGTCGCCTGCATAGAGTGCATCCACCCTGAAGTCACCGTCCATATCAACCGGGGTAACGGTGGCCACACCATTAGGTCGATTCGACCCTGTTGGATCTTCCGCCATACCAATACCGGTATCAAATTTTCTCACCAGGGCACCGGTAAATGCATTGACTACATAGATCACACCATTACCTGTGGTACTGACATAATCATCCGGGTGTGTATTGTTATAACCGTTACCAAATATCACCACCCATTCATCGTTATTCATTTTGGCGTATCGCACATCACCGATGGTAAAGCCCAGATCCGCATCACCGAATGTGTCAGTGCCGGACACCCGTGGATTGTCGGTGAATTCCCATATTGTACTGCTGGCGATAGCATCCGGGTCGGTTATATTCATACCAAACACAATCTGCCCGCCGGCACCCAAGGACGACGCCAGCATAGTTTTCCAGCCTGAATCATAGGCATCGAACACCTGCGGCGAGCCATCGACAAAATAGGTATGGCCACTGTTGTAATTCAGTGAAGTTAACAGGTTTAAACGATTTATTAACGCACCGGGCACATAGGCAAACTTTTCTTCACCGGTCAGCGCATCGAACGCATGCAACATGCCATCGTTGGCACCGACATAGGTTACCGGGTCGCGATTACGATTATTGTATTTGAAAGTCGAGTATTTATCTGTGGCAATGCTATCCGGGTAAGAGAAATCCGGCGCGCCCACATAGGCAGGGGATGAGTGAATAATATCACCCAGTGCAGTCTTGATACCCATGCTGTTACCATCAAAGTCAGCGACTGTGTTACGTACCCTAAAGCGCCCACCTGACTGATCTGATTCCAGGCTGTGGTCACCTCGCAGGTAATCCAGCCTGTCCTGCCCTGCATCTGCAGCTTCAACCACCAGCGTATCTGGGTGGGTACGCAATGCGGTACGCTGCGCTGCGCCCAGGTCACCAAGACTCTCAAAGGCAACCGAAGTATAGGTGTCGGTTTCCATTGTGTAGATATTTCGTGTTGCATGCCCCTGCTGCGCAAGCTCGTAGGCTGCATTCCATTCCACATCACATAGAGCACCCACCTCGGGATATGCATCACACTCCGGAGGTGAATCGTCGTTACCGTCATTATCTTTGTCGACCGGGCCATCCTGAATGGGCACAGAAAACAGATTACCGGACCAGCCATTTGAGTTGAATCGTGCCTGGTACAGGCGACTGTTGGCATTCAGGGTACCTGAGTTCAGTGCCACTGCCGCCGCCGAGCCAACACGCGAGGCAATTGCGGAAATCGCATTAATCAGCTTCTCGGACACCTCGGTCGGTGATGAGGCCGAAGCATAGATACCGGCACTGTTAAAGGCGGCATGCCATACATCATCGGTCTTCTCTGCGTCATTACCCACGTTACTCCAGAAACCGTCTTTATCCGGTACACCTGGCGTTGACCAGTCGTTACCTGCTGCATCAAAATCTGGATTGCCATCACCATCCGCGTCCTGCAGATTACCCGACACACCAAACGCCACGGTAAAGGTGACCATGTGCTGATAGGTGGTAATATTATCGGGCGTAGTCGGATCCAGTACAAACTGCGGCAGGTCACTTTCCAGTGGTAAATCCGGTTTTACATTATCTTCCAGCGGGCTCAGGTCATTCATATAGTACCTGTATGCAACATCGGCGAGGGTATCGCTACGATTATCGCCATCTTCATTACCGACATTTGAATCAGGGCTATTACTCCATGCACCATCAGTAAACAGAATCGTAAAGTTTTTCTGGCAGGAATAGGCAATCGGATCGTCCTTACCGGACAGGTTATTAGAATAGTATCTACCTGCATCTCTCAATGCGGTACGCAGTGGTGTACCTCGCTGCTCCTGTCTATAGGCAAAATATTCGCGCTTGATCTCTGTGTTGTGCGCGGTGAAGTTGGTCAGCGAGATATCCGGCACTTCACTAAACACCAGGTCATCTCGATTGATCAGGGTCATGCCAAAACGGAAGGTGGGCTGCGAATCAATAATTTCTGCAATCGCATTCTTAACCGGGAACGAACGACGACGGTAATACTGATACCAGTTGGCGACATTCTGTGCGGTCTCGGTAATGCTGCGACAGCCGGTTGCGCCGGTTGCACCCATATAGGTGGCTGCACTCGCCTGATCGGCCACGATCTGGTCACGGATGGTGCGTACCATTGCATCCGTGCCAAGAATGTTATAGCAGCCGGCCCCGCTCAAGGTAGTGGTTGCCAGTGCAGTTTCATTCAGGCCTCGGCCCGGATTGTCAGGTTTTGGATTATAAGCGATTAACTGCACATCGACTGATGCACTGGAGACGGTAAAGCGCATATGGGAATCCCATAAATCCACTTCCTCATTACCCAGATCACTGGCCGTATCCGCAGCAAAGCCGCTGGCCGCATAACCAGTTTCATCAAAGTTGGTGCCCCGGTTGGGTCGATTATTAGTGTAGCCTGAATCATCTATCCACACTTCATAAATAAACGGGCCATTATTAAAGTCACCATCGGTTTCCAGGTTACGTGTGATGCTGTAACCTGGCTGGGTGCTAAACGGATAGGAACGCGCAGCGGTAAAACTGGCATCTTCACAAGGATCACCGGCATTATTACAGGGACCATCCCAGGGCTCATACGCTATATCCGCATTATAAAACACCCGGTTTAAACTGCTGGATCTGCCACGCCAGTCCACATCCAGCGGATGATTACTGCCGTCACCACAGAGTTCGGCCCTGCCATAACCGGTGCAACTGTTACCATAAACATTATCGCTGTTACTGTAATTGTAAGCTAAGGAACCATTGTCATCATCAGGCGAATCGTTAAAGTCTGGGATATCAAACCGGCCAGTGGTGTTTTGACTGGTAGTGGGCTCCCACCACTCAAATGACCCATCACGAAGTGGATCCGGGTCATAATTATGCCAGCGCCAGTGAGGAGCAGTCATATACTCCCAGTCCATGGAGCCTGAGTCGTCACTGACAAAAAACACATTGGGCTGCACCGCGGCACCGAGAAACAGTGGCGTATTGGCAATGCTCAGATTTACAGCATGCACTGGTGTTGCAGAGGACAGGAACACAATGGCTGACAGTGATGCGGAATAAAAATATTTGTAAATCGTTTGCTTCATAATATTGCTCCAGAAACCCGGGCCTTGCTTTTAAATGTCATGCTATCCATATAACTCATATAACTCATACTTAGTTAACAGGCTGCAGGTACGTCGATTGCAGCACCACCGCAGCATTACCATCAATGCCGGTGCTGTATGCAGTTATTCTATACATGGCGCTGCGTGCCTTGGCCTGCGAGTCAAAACCAATGCCTTCACTGTCGCCTGAAACTTCACCGAGCCACTCAATAAAATAGCGTGCATCGTTCTGGCAACCCACTGTTGGCCGGGTATTGTCCTGCAGCGCGCCACCATAGGCCCATGTTCTTGTGTCATCCTGCCAGAAACTATCATCCCTTAATTCAGGGTTCTGCATGCCGGGCAGGTTAACCTCCCACACCTGGTTAGCACTCTGAGACGGTGTTGTGGTAACCGGGTAAGCGGCATTACTCAAATCATCCAGCCAGATTTCACCGGCACGTAAAGCCGCCTCTGCACACTGCAGTGCATTGCTTCTGTTTTTAATACTGCCCTGAATACTGATGTCAGTAATATTGGTACGCATAGCCGCGACACCCAGCAGGGTAAACACGATCATTAACACGATTGAGGTAATCAGTACGGCGCCCTGTTGCTTGCGCGGAGTTGCTGAGAATTTCATCATAATGACGTCCCCTGTGTGCGATCACCAATCATCCGGTTACGCACCACAAACGTAGATGAATAGATCGCTCTCGAAAACCTGTCTGTTGGTTCATACAGCAGCGGATTTGAACCTGGCAAGGTATATGACTGATCAATCGGTTTGCCATAAATCTGCTCATCAGAACGCATAATTAAACTGACCCGAACACTCACCACACTAGGCCATAAACAGTTTTCTGATACCGGTACTGACATCGGCGTATTACAGGTACCCTGAATCTGACTAGCAGTTAGATAACGACTGGCCACATTACGCGCAACCCCATCATCTTCAACACCGTAATCCAGTTTCATGCGCTCAACACCTTCAACCAGCGGCGATGGTGTATCACCGTCAACGCTTCTGAACAGGGTAGGTATACCACGGTCATTGTTCGCCACATAATAGGTCATGGTGGCAACGCGACTGAGTTCACCGTGAAGCTCTCTGGAAATACCACCATCATCCAGGTTCCATACACCAAACTCGTTTTCATCCGCTGCGCCGCCAGCCGCTCGGCCAACCACACCCGTGTCAATTAATGCATCACTGCTGGTCACCTTGAATATTTCTGCATCCTTACAGGTTGAGGCAACCGCAAAGTTATTCTGCGCTATACGCACATCGGTACCAGCAGGTATATTCAGAAAATAGGCACTGTCACCGGGATTTCTAAGCTGTAACACATAAGATTCACCAATAGCGCCTCGCAGTGTCAGTGCATCAGAGCCTGGCAGCATGCCAGTTAGACCCAGGTTGGCGTCCGGTGTTGGCACCCAGCCGGCACCAACCGCCTGGTAACCCTGAATTTCGTGACCTGCATTGAAATTAGCCCAGGGCAGTTCTTCGTCATTCAATGAAATATTATATGACGACGCAGTCCTTTCCTGTGAAGTGTAGCCACCCTCATAAGCAGCAACGGTTCGACAACCCATCGAACCCACGCTTCTCAACGAGTTACCGATAAACTCCGCTGCCAGCTTTGCATTGGTTTTCATTTCCAGTTCAGAGGCGGTATTTCTGAAATCGGTTCGATTCGATACCTGCATGGTCACCGCGGACGCCAGTATTAAAATACCCATGGTCATCGCCACGAGCAGCTCAAGCATTGAGTAGCCCGATTGATAACCGAGTTTTTGTATCTGATAACCTGTTGTTTTTTTATTCATAACCATTGCTTAAGGTTGAAACATCATTGTGTAGTCTTTCTCGTAGGTATTGCCGTCTTTATCCAGCTCTTCCCAGGTTAACGACACTTCATATACCGCATCTTCATTTATGCCGCTTATATTCAGAATTTCTGCCTCGGGATTTTTATTTGCCATATAGGTATCCAGTTCCATACCGATCAGGTAACTGACCATACCTGTCATCTCACCACCCGAGGCACAGCCTGCAGCCAGTGAGGTCATACAGGCCGGTGCCGCACCGGCGGTTGTAACCACCAGCCCATCCAGTGTACTGGCATTCACCCCAGTTATATTGGAGCGTAATAGCTCAGTAATATTCCACACACGTTGTGCCGCATTAATTTCTATATTGGTCTCGGCCGCTTTCTGTTGTGAGCGCAACATCATCGAGGTTGAGCCCAGCATTCCAATGGTCAGTATAAATAAGGCCACCATCACTTCCATTAAGGTAAAGCCTTGCTGTCTATTAAGCTTGTTCATTAGCAGTCGTTCGCTGTGTTTGTGTTTTTAATGAGATTCGCTTCACCGCCCACCATGATGGATATATCGCGACGCGGGTAACCATCTGCATCACCACTGCAAATCTGGAATCCACCGGCTGTACCATCTCTCAGCTCACCGGTATGTGAAAAGGTGGCCGCAACACTGAAGTCATTGGTAAAAGCGCCAAACGGGCTGGCGGTTATGGTGATGGACGTGCCGCCATCCATTTGCTTTAGCCAGACCAGGCGATCGCCATTGGCTTCGTTAAATGTGCGGTCCTGATTCTGGTCAACAAATACAATCCAGCCCCGATTCCAGTTGCCTGCGGCGCCACTGCAGGTTGGCGCATTGTCACCGGCATTGGTGCTGCTGCAAATGACCACATCACGGCCCGAAGTCATGGCCTCGGCTCGGGCACGTTTCAGTGACAGCACCAGCTCATTTGAGGTGTCCGCCATCTCGTTGGTCAATATGATCGAGTTAAACACAGGGACACCAACCGCCATCAGTATGCCCAGCATCGCCACCACGATCATCAGCTCAATTACCGTAAAACCAGTTTGATTTAGATTTTTCATGTCGATATTTAAGACCATTCAAATGCCAAAGTCATGGAGATAGAGATAGAGTCTGGTTAATGCCTGATAAACGGCTGAAGCCGCTCACCAGCGGTTAGAATACAGTGATGTAGCGTGCTGCCTGTTACCCCTGGTCGGTGATTATCTGCGCAATTCGCTGCGCACTGCCCAGTCCCAGAATCACCCCGTTACGGTAATGGCCGGCATTGATATACAGGCCCTGTACGCCGTTATACTCGCCGATATAGGGCTCACCCTCGGGACTGCCGGGGCGCAAACCCGCCCAGTGATGCTCAACTGGCAGCTCACTCAGCGCAGGAAATATGCCCTGTGCACTGGCCAGCAATTCGGTTTTCACCTCATCACTGATGTGTTTATCAAAGCCGCTGTGCTCAAGCGTGCTGCCACACACAATACGCCCATCCCTGCGCGGAATCAGGTAGCGATTTTCTGCCAGCAGTATGTGCTGCAATAGCCCCGGCTCGCCCTTGAACAGAATCATCTGGCCTTTCACCGGGCTGATCTGCGGCGCCTTGCCACAGGCCTGCAGCAGCTCCGCGCTCCAGGCGCCGCCCGCGATCAGCACCCGCTCGGCATGCCACAAGCGACCGTTAGCGACAACCCCCTGCACCCGCCCCTGCTCAAGCAGCAGTTTTTCAACCGGCGTGTGCGGATGGCATTCAATGCCCAGCGCTTGCAAACTGGTGCGCAACGACCGCACCAGCCGCGGGTTACGCATCTGCGCCACCTCCGGCAACCACAGACCCTGGCTGAACTGCGCCGACACCCCAGGCGACAATGCCTGCAGCGCCTGCGTGGAATCTATTTCCTCAAGTTTCATCGACCAGCGCTGCGCCCATTGGCGTGCTGCGTCGACTTCATCGCTGCCCAGCACCAGCATGCCGCTACGGATATATTCGGGGTCGACACCCCCTTCCTGTAACAGCTCATCAGCCAGCGCCGCATACTGCTGATGGCCCACCTGTGCCAGCTGATTCAGCTTGTCGGAATAACGCCAGGGGTGTAATGGCGACAATATACCGCCGCCAGCCCATGAGGACTCCTGCCCCATTTCGCCTTTTTCCAGCAGCACCACCTTCATTCCACGGCGCGTCAATTCACGCGCACTCAGCATGCCAATCAGGCCGCCGCCCACAATTATGCAATCAGTCATTGTCTCTATATTAATCTATTAAGCCTGCTCAGCCTGTCTGGCCTCACAATTTGATCCGCAAGGCATGGAACGGCATATCTTAACAAACAAAAGACCCGCATCGTGGATGCAGGTCTTTATATTCTGTGCCGGATTCATAGTACCGGCACCGGGTTGTTTACTCGCCGCAGGTATTGGTGACACCCGGCGGTGCCTGGTCCAGATACTTTTCGCAGTAACAGGGGCTACTGCCTTTTGCCCAGTGACGCTGGCAACGCTTGACCCACAGCGCATCCTGCTGTGCCTGCCACTCGGCTGCGCGCTTTTCGGTTTCTATCGCCTGCTGGCGCACCAGCTCTTCTTCACGCGCCCGTTGCAGCTCCAGCGCCATTGCTTTTTTCTCCTCAGCAACCTGTTGCGCTATGCGTTTTTCAGCCGCCTGTTTTTTGCCATTGTCATTACAGGGGTAGCTGATTGCGCTGACCGCCGAAGAAAAGTCCGCGGGTGGTTTTGCATTGCACATTTTCACCGGTTTTGGTTTGGCCACGGGCCTGGGTGTCGGTGCTTTTACTGCGGGGCGGGGGGGTGCCACAGACGGGGCCGCTCGCACCGGCTCAGGACGGTCCACCTTTGCCATCAGGGCAGAAAAGCCAGCCATGCTGTAATCCAGTTTCACCGGACGACCATAAGGTTCGATAATAAATGACAATGTGCGCGCTGCTTTTAGCCGCGCCTTGCTCTGTTCGTCCAGCCGAATAATAAAGTCACCACCAGCACCGGCATTCACACAGGTGTCATTAATCACCACCGCGTTTTGCCTGAGCGCACGACCGGGGGTTTGCTGGTTATTCAGGCACCAGTCGAACAACGGCAGGCGCTGACCATCCAGCAGCACATCGACAATATCCAGATTGGGCAGACTGCGAGTGTCCGCCAGTTCGCCACTGGGATCATTGCGCCCCAGACGCAGCAACAGGCGCTGCGGGTTGATATTGACATGGTAATAGTTGGTGTCCGCTCCATCACGCTCGGCACCGGATTTTATCACTGCACCCTGATGCTCATACCAGGCCACCCCAGAGCCAAAAGACAGATCCCTGGTTTTTTTGAAAGGATTGACCGTTGCCTGAGCACCTACTGAGGCAAGCAAAAACAGGGCTGTGAAGCCGATAGTAATAATTTTTTTTGTTAAGCCGTGCACGCTTAATCCCTCTTTAAGCCAGTTGTAAATAGTGACCCCACCAAATTCGTCAGCCAGCAGACTTTATCGTATTACTTAATGGCATCTCTAAAGCAGATTGCGGCCTCTGCGTGATCTATCTTTAGAGGCGCCTTTAAATATATTAGATAAGCTATGGTTATTACGAACGTTTTTCTAATTTTCGCAGGCCGTTAAGATTTAATGAATAGGTATAGCACAATATTTTATGCCGTGAACCAAAACACCGGAAAATCAGTGTAAAATCAGGATTTTTCAGCAGAAATACATTTAAAATGCAGATTATTCTAAATGGTCAGGCGCTTGAACTCGCCGACAACAGCAGCTTGCAGCAACTGATTGAACAACAGGGCCTGGCTGGCAAGCGCCTGGCCGCCGAGGTTAATATGGAAATCATCCCCCGTGTACAACACCAGAACCATATTCTGAAAGAGCAGGATCGGGTGGAAATTGTACAGGCCATTGGTGGCGGCTGAGTGCTGCAAACTTCACCCCAAACAGTGATATGATACGCCGCTCTGACAATTAACCGCGCAAACAGACAAAACCTATGAGTGACAAGCCATTAACCATTGCCGGCAAAACCTACAACTCCCGTTTACTGGTGGGCTCCGGCAAATACAAAGACCTTGAAGAAACCCGTGCCTGCACCGAAGCCAGTGGTGCAGAAATCATTACAGTGGCGATCCGCCGTACCAATATCGGCCAGAACCCCGGCGAACCCAACCTGCTGGATGTAGTGCCACCGGAAAAATACACCATCCTGCCCAATACAGCCGGCTGCTATACGGTCGAGGATGCGGTGCGCACCTGTCGCATGGCGAGAGAGCTGCTGGATGGCCACAAGCTGGTAAAACTGGAAGTACTGGGTGATGAAAAAACCCTGTTTCCGGACATTACCGCCACGCTGCAGGCAGCAGAAATTCTGGTAAACGACGGTTTTGATGTGATGGTGTACACCAGCGACGATCCGCTGATTGCCAAACGTCTGGAAGATATCGGCTGTGCCGCGGTGATGCCACTGGCGGCCCCCATTGGCTCTGGCCTGGGTATTCGCAACCCGTACAATATTCTCACCATTGTGGAAAATGCCAGTGTACCGATCCTGGTGGATGCCGGTGTCGGCACTGCTTCCGATGCCGCGATTGCGATGGAGCTGGGCTGTGACGGCATACTGATGAACACTGCGATTTCTGCCGCACAGAACCCGGCACTGATGGCCTCGGCGATGAAGCATGCCGTGATTGCCGGACGCGAGGCCTTTCTTGCCGGGCGTATGCCCCGCAGGCGCTTCGCCTCTGCCTCCTCACCCATTGATGGCACCTTCTTTTAATCCCGCCGACTCGTCTGACAGCCATCTGTTGTCAGACGAATTCCCTGCAAAACTCCACTATGAGCGAAAAAATCATCCGCACCATCCGCAGCTTTGTTAAGCGCGAAGGCAGACTGACCCATGGTCAGCAACAGGCAATTGAAAAACTCTGGCCAGTGTACGGTGTCGACTATACTGAACAGGCAGTTAACCTGAATGAACTGTTTGGGCGTGAAGCGGCAACTGTACTGGAAATCGGTTTTGGCAATGGTGATTCGCTGTGGCAGATGGCACAGGCTCAGCCGGAAAAAAACTTTTTCGGTATTGAGGTGCACCGACCCGGCGTAGGTCATCTGTTACACCTGATAGACAGCTCCGACTGTCGCAATATTCGCATTTCCAGCCACGATGCCGTTGATGTGCTCAAACAGCAGATACCCGACCACAGCCTGGATCGGCTGCAACTGTTTTTCCCCGACCCATGGCATAAAAAGAAACACCACAAACGACGTATTGTGCAACCTGCGTTCGCGCAGCTGGTGGCGCAGAAATTAAAACCCGGCGGCATTTTTCACCTGGCCACCGACTGGGAAAATTATGCCGAGCACATGCTGCACACATTAAACAATTGCGAGCTATTTGAAAATCTGTCGACTGATAATACTTATGTAGACAAACCCGCAGAGCGTCCAGTGACAAAATTTGAAAGCCGTGGCCAGCGCCTTGGTCATGGTGTCTGGGATTTGCTATTTATAACTCAGCTGCCCACCGTGTAGCTCACTCGCTTCAAAAAGAAAACGCAAATGAACGCACTAAAGTGCAGGAGCACTTTGAACGAGCGAATGCTCGGCCCGAAGGGTGAAGCACAGGATGTGCGGAATAAATAAACGCAAATCTTTATGTAGGCTGCATGCAGGTTTGACTGCTTGGAAGAAGGTACAGGACATGCGCCCGTCTTTACTGATGTATAAAGAGCCTTTTATTATAAAGTAAATACGAAACGCGCGAGGGTTGCTCATATGCGCAAAATCTTATAAATATAAGGTTTTAATCGCGTCTATTTGCGTTCTTCGCGATGTATGGACTCCACCAACCCACTTGAAGTAGGTTGGCGTCTACAACAACAAAAGGAGCCCATACAATGAAAAAGTGTAACGTACTTGGTATTGATTTAGCAAAAAATGTTATCCAGGTTT